>Ga0180007_10000238_pt1 | contig 99782 bp, 92 predicted proteins | sample MM_PC_MetaG_FD_121122 | JGI IMG/M metagenome (GOLD analysis project Ga0180007, IMG submission 121122) | Groundwater microbial communities from the Aspo Hard Rock Laboratory (HRL) deep subsurface site, Sweden - MM_PC_MetaG | ecosystem: Environmental > Aquatic > Deep subsurface > Groundwater...
CATGGATGGCCGTGGGCGGGCGCTGGACAACGTGTTCATTGAACGGCTTTGGTGGACGGTCAAATATGAGGATGTGTACCCGAAAGGTTATGCGGACGGGCATGAGCTGTACAAGGGGCTCAGTAAATACTTCAAATATTATAGCGAGGAGCGAGGCCATTTCGCTTTGGACAAAAGGACGCCTGCTGAGGTATTCGATGAAGGTGCGCGACTGAACATGGCCGTCGACCTCCGTCGCTCCGCTCCGCCCCCAGCCTACGGGCTGCCCCTTCGGGGACGGGCTCCGCTCCACGATGAAGGTTGCCAGAGACGGCCCATGCCGTTCAGAACGAGGAACCAGGACTAACAGATTCCACCTTATCTCGACCGGGCCGTGGTCGGGAAATGGGAGAAGGCGCATGGTGCCACACCCGCGACTACGTGGAGATGCAGTGGCTGATGCTGCAGCAGGAACAGCCGGAGGATTATGTGATTGCCAGCGGAGTGCAGAACAGTGTTCGTGATTTCATCAATACCGTCGGCAGGGAGCTTGGCATGGAAATCACATGGCAGGGGTTGGGGCTTGAAGAGTCCGGAACTGACCATGTCGGCAAGGTGATCGTCAGGGTTGATCCCCGTTACTTCCGGCTGACCGAGGTGCAGACCTTGCCCGGTGCCCCGAGCAAGGCCAAGGAGAAGCTTGGCTGGACGCCCACGATTGGCTATGAGGAGCTGGTTGCCGAGATGGTGCGTGAAGACCTGAAGAGCGCCGAGCGTGATAAACGGTTGAAGAAGCACGGCTTTGCCGCCTACGACCACCATGAGTAGCAGCATGGAGAAGAACTCTAAGATTTATGTATCTGGGCACCGGGGCTTGGTCGGGTCGGCCATCGTGCGCAACCTACAGGCCAAGGGCTATGCCGACCTGTTGCTGCGCACCCATGCTGAGCTCGATCTGACCAATCAGGCGGCTACTGAGATCTTTTTCCAACAGGAAAAGCCGGACTATGTCTTTCTCGCTGCTGCCAAAGTTGGGGGAATTTATGCCAATGCTGAAAGCCCGGCGGAATTCATTCGTGATAATCTGGCGATTCAGACCAACGTCATCCACGCCGCCTACCTGAACGGAGTGAAACGTCTGTTGTTTCTCGGCTCCAGCTGCATCTATCCGAAGCTGGCGCCGCAGCCCATGAGGGAGGAATACCTCCTTACTGGCCCGCTGGAGCCGACCAACCGACCTTATGCGCTGGCCAAAATTGCGGGCATCGAGATGTGCTGGAGCTACAACCGGCAGCACGGGACCAAGTACTTGGCGGTGATGCCCACCAATTTGTACGGCCCGGGTGACAACTACCACCCCGAAAACAGCCACGTTATTCCGGCGCTGATCCGTAAGTTCCATGAGGCCAAGGTCCAGGGTTCGTCGACAGTGACTGTCTGGGGCAGCGGTACACCCCGGCGGGAATTCCTCTATAGCGAGGACATGGCCGATGCCTGTGTGTTCTTGATGGGTTTGGCCGAGCAGTCCTACGCCGGTCTGCTCGGTAGCGATGAAAGCAAGACGGGTAGATTTGAGCCGCCGCTGGTGAACATTGGCGCGGGCGAGGACGTGACGATCCGTGAGTTGGCCGGTCTGGTGCAGCAAGTCGTGGGCTACGAGGGGCAGATCGTGTTCGATGCCACAAAGCCGGACGGGACACCGCGCAAGCTTTTGGACATCTCCCGCTTGGCAGGATTGGGATGGACGAGGATGGTCGGATTACGACAGGGGCTTGAGCGCGCCTACACGGATTTTTTGGTGCTTGGCTGAGCCTGGCTGAGTGGAATAAGCCGAGAGGTTTCTCCATCGTAGTGACCTCTCCCCTGAAACCTGAACTATAGAAAACCAGAGAATTTTGGCAAACAATCCTATGATCGAGACAAGGATGCCGCTACAAGCGGCAAGAAGGAGCGCAACGAAAGGATTCGCTCTGCCTACGAGCAATATGGCTATCGACAAAAAGAAATATCCGAACACTTAGGGCTGCACTATACGACGATCAATTATATCATTATTAAGGCAAAACGCTAAAATAAAAGACCTGACCCCATTCTTTTTTCATTCTTTTTTGTGACCCCATTCTTTCGCTGGGCTAGTCGCTGCTGGCTGTCACGATGAGTATCCTTTCCGTCATTGCTGGGCCGCAGCCGGCACCCCGGTTTTACGAATAACCCAGCCCACCGTCATTCCCTGAACAAGAATCGAGAACACCACCACAAAGTAGGTGAGCGTGAGCAGCAGACTGCGCGTGCTGCCAGCCGGCAGCGACAGCGCCATGGCCACGGAAATGCCACCGCGCAATCCGCCCCAGGTGAGCACGGATATCGCCCCGCGCGATTGCGCCGTCACCCGGGCGAGGGGCCCGATGATTCCCGAGACGCTCAGCCAGCGTGCGGACAACACGATCGGTATCGCGAGGAAACCGGCCACCAGCCAGTCGCGGTCGATGGGCAGCACGAGAAGTTCCAGGCCGATCAGGAGAAAGAGAATGGCATTGAGGATTTCATCGATAAGTTCCCAGAAGGTATCGACGTGTTCACGCGTCTTCTCCGTCATGGCGAATGCCCGCCCGCGGTTACCCACGAACAGTCCCGCGACAACGACGGCGATGGGTGCGGAGAGGTGCAGGGCCTCCGCCAGGGCGTAGCTTCCCATGGCCAGGGCCAGCGTCAAGAGAACCTCGACCTGGTAGTTGTCCACGCGCTTGAGCATCAGGTAGGTAACAATTCCCGCCGTCAGTCCCAGCAGTACGGCACCGCCCACTTCCTGGAGCAGCAGCATCACCACCGCGCCGACATCAATGGAGAGCGGTGCCGTGCCCGCGTCCAGACCGGAGAGCTGTAGCAGCAGCAGGAAGACGACAACGCCCAGCCCGTCATTGAACAGGGACTCGCCAGCCACCTGCGCCTCGATCTGCCGGGACGCGCCGGCAGACTGCATGATTCCCATCACGGCGATGGGGTCTGTCGGTGAGATCAAAGCGCCGAACACCAGCGCATGCATGAGAGGGATGCCCAACCCAAGCCAGCCGAGGACCAGCCAGGTCATTGCTCCGACAATGCACGTGGAGATGAGCGTTCCCAAAATGGCGAGCAGCGAAATGCTCGGCCATTCGCGGGCGAGGTCATCAATATCCACGTGTATGGAACTGGCGAAGAGCAGGAACGCGAGCAGGCCATGCAGCATAATTTGGCGGAAATCGACCTGCGAGACCAGTGTCGCCGCCTCTACGCGAAACGTTCCCGTGTAGGGGCCAACAAGGACGATGGCCAGCGATGCGACCAGACCCACCAGCATGACGCCGATGGTGGTCGGCAACTTGATGTACCGGTAGTTGATGAAGCTCGAAACGGCTGCGAGCGTAATCAGAATGCTGACCAGGGGAAAGAAGTTCAAAATGCCTCCCGGAATGCTTGGCGGCTTGGTTCGCCACGCTTCGCGCTTTGTCTGCGTTTGCTGTCATACAAAGGACGGGAGCCGTGAGTCAATCACGCTGGGTGCCCTGTCGGTTCCTCTGTCCCCATCTGGCTGCTCCGCACGAGAGGAAGGAGGACAGTGCGAGGCAGGCCATGCTGCACCGCGGCGCGGGCATCGACGTGGTCTGGCCGCGGATGCTTTTCTTGGGAGGGATCGGCGGCGTGTTGTTCGCCGGAGCCTTGCTGCGTTAGTGCAAGACCACCAGCCAGCTCGCATGACCTTGTGAGGGCGGCTGGCCTTATTGCGAGGCGGCTCAGTCTCGTGGAGGGCACAGATGCTCCCTGCGCTGCGGACGTATCAGAAGCCGGGCGTGGGATTAATCTTTTGTTCGCTCTTGGCCGGTTTTGTCTCCAGATGGTTGTAGCGGCTCCAGGCATTTTCCGACAAACGGCTCAGAATGGCGTCCAGGTCGGATTTCTGCATCAGGTCGCGCAGCCCCGCTCCGTCCATGAGGCCGTCTGATAGCCGATAGCCCTCGCCCTGTTCCAGGTCGAGTTGAATGTCCTGAATGTTGAAAACAGGCAGCGTGTCGCAGATATCCGCCAGCAGGTCGCGCACCGTCTGATAGAAAAACTTCTTCACGTCCTCCGTGGATTCGGCTTGGGTCATCATCCCTCGGAAACGGCTGCGAAATTCCTGCTCCTGCGCACTGAATGAAAGCTGAACAGTCATAGGTTCTCCTTGGTTGTTGACGTTTCGATAACAACCCCTGGGGGAGGACCGGACGAGGACGAGCGGTCCCTCCTGCACCATAGCATGCAAAGAGGGAGTGGCATAGGTTTGGCCGGAATCAGGGGGAATATGGGGTTAGGTCGTTTATTCTAGTGTTTTTTCAATAAGAAAACCCCCTACGTGCATTCAAGCGGACAGGGAGTTTGTTTTTGCTGTATTGAAAGCATAGGATATAGATCATCAAAATTATGGTGATATCATGCTGCTGGCCATGAACTTTTGGAAAAAAACATACGCGGGAGGGGGATTTTGTCAGGTCAGAACACTAAAATAAAAGACCTGACCCCATTCTTCATTAGCACTATGTCTGGGCATACCTCTAGCACTACCTCTTCGGTTTGCTGAGATGTCCGGTCGAATTTGGGGCTACTCCAGTCCCCCTAATTTTTAATTTTTAATTTAATTAGAAAGGAATCTCTTCATCGCTTTCAAGCTGAGAAATGATGTCGTTAAGTACTTTATCTATCCCTTTTGCAATTCCTCTGGCCTTCTTGTATATGTCAACCATTATAGTGTACGCATTTTGTTCCTCTATATCCGAATATATGAAGTCATCAACGGTAGATCCAAATTCGTCTTGTAGCTTGATGAATGGGACCAAATCTCCATCGCTATCACGTAAAGCTCCAATTATGATTGAGTTAATACCGATTGTTGCTATATACTCTTCTGGTTGTACAGTCTCTTCCCAGTCTACTTTTCCTGCTAAAGTATTAAGTAGTAGCTTATTAATCATTATAAGTCGTTTGTCAGTGCTCATTTTTGTCTCCTTTTGACTGCTCCAAGTATTGCTTGAAGACTTTCTATTTGATCAGTAAGTATTTTATTTAGTCTTGCAACTTCATTTAGCTTTTTGTTTTTTTCAAGTGAAACTTCGATTGCATTTTTTGCGTTTCTTAACTGGGTTGTAACTTGAAGAAGATCTTCTTTTTCGTTTTCTTCAAGGCCTGGGCAGCTGTTTCTTGTAGAGGATACATGCTTTATAGCTGATAGAAATTTGTCTGGTAGTATAGAAAGATTACCACTTCTCATATGGTTTTGTGCTTCAGCAATGCTTGTCGCAGCATGAGATAGGCCTGATATGGAGTCTATGCTGTACACAGCTGATTTTGCTTCAGCCGCAGCTTTTTTTGCTCTTTTGGCCTGCCGGTATGCAAGGAAAGAAAAGATTAGTCCAGCTAGAGCGAGTATGGTTCCTATATGAGTGGAGGCAACTATAACATAGGGCGATGTCATGGCTGAAATTGCCGTGTCGGCGAGGGGTGGTGTTATGCTTGGGGCTTGTACGAATTGCATGGGACTCTATATCACCACAAACAGAAAAGAGGAAGCTGGATAAAGGGTGGGCTGTGTTGGAAATGGATGTGCCTTGCTAGAAAGGAGATTGGGGTAGATATCATGAGTTATAGGCCAACTCCCTTCTCTCGACGTCAGTCCGGTATTTTGTTTTCTCATGGCACTAATGCTGTCCCTCCCCACCCTCGCAGGCTCGTGCTCGCCTAAAAGATCAGCCTGCTCTCGCTGATGGCCAGCTTGCGCAGGGACTTGATCCCATCCAGGTCGAGCTTGGTGATCATCCGTGTGCAATAGGTCTCCACGGTGCGCACGCTGATATTGAGGGCCGCAGCGATTTCCGCGTTGCCTTCGCCCTGGGCCAGCAGGGACCAGATCTGCTGCTCGCGCTCGCTGAAGATCCGGGTCTGGCGCGTCTCGCCAAGGACCGGCGAGACCGACTCGGGCGAGTTGGGGTCGAGGTTGGCGGCGGCGCGGGGGCTGGTGTAGCGCTTGCCCGCCAGGACCTGGCGCACGGCATCCAGCAATACTTCCGAGGGTTCGCGCTTGCTGACGTAGCCCCGGGCTCCCCGGTCCCTGGCCCGCTGCTGCGTGGCCGCGTCCTCGTGCATGGAATAGACAAGCACGGGGATGCCGCGTTCGAGCATGATGGGCAGGATGTCCAGGCCGCTTTCCCCGCACAGGCTCAAGTCCACGATGGCTAGGTCCGCACCGCTGCCGTCGATGGCTGCCAGGACCTCGTCCCGGCTGGTCGCCGTGCCGCAGATCAGGTGCCTGTCCTGGGCCAGGAGGATGGCCAGTCCGTCCAGCACGGCGGGGTGGTCGTCCGCCAGAAAGATGCGCGCGCCCTGCTGGTTTGATTGATGCGTCATGCCTGTTTCCTTGTCTGCGCCGAAGGTGCCTGGCCCGAAGGGCTGCAGTGTCCGCAGGGGGCCGTGCAGCTGACCACGGTCCCGCCGCCCTCGGCGTCCTGGATGTTGAGCTCTCCCCCGATCATCCGCGCCCGGTGGGCCATGATGCCCGTGCCGAGTCCGCCCTTGGATTTGGCGGCCCTGGCCCTGCCGATGCCGTTGTCGCGCACGGAGATGGTGACCATGCCGTCCGCGCTGCACGAGCAGTCCATGTCGATGCGCGTGGCCCGTGCGTGTTTCACGGCGTTGGACAGGGCCTCCTGGCCGATGCGATACAGCTGGGTGACGTTGGCGTTGGGCGGGCAGGTCTCGCAGGCCTGGTTCCGCGTGAACTCGATGGGCACACCGCTGGACAGGGAGAAGCGCCGGATCAGATCCGTGAGCGAGGGGCCGGAGCTTGCGGGGTTGTGCTCCTGGGGCCACAGCCCGTGGGAGACGTCGTAGGCTTGGTCCACCAGTTGATCCAGCAGGCCCGAGAGTTGGCCCAGCTCGGCGTTTCGGCCCTCGGTCTGGTCCATGCGCAGCAGCACGGAACAGCGCAGGCGTGCCGCCGTGAGCAATTGGCACAGCCCGTCGTGCAGGTCCACGCTGATACGCCGCCGTTCTTCTTCGCTGATGTTGATGATCTCGCGCTCCAGGCGGTTGCGCTCGGCCATCTCCGTCTCCAGGGTCAGGTTCTTGCTCTCCAGCTGCACCGAGAGGGTCTCCACCGAGGAAAACGCGCGCGACAGGCGTTGCGACAAGGCGAAGGCCTGGCTCATGATGAAGATCAGCATGCCCAGGACCAGCAGCGGCGTGGTGTTGATGATCCGCAGATCGTTGAGCATGTCGTTGATGCCGATCAGCCCCAGGACCAGGAACCCCAAAAAGATGAAGTGCGCGCCTTCCCTGCCCCTGCGCCAGGCCCGGTAGAGCCGCGCAAAGCAATAGAGGATCAGCGCCACCGAGGACAGGTAGTACAGCGGCAGGGCTGTGGTCAGCGTGAGCGAGCTGCCCAACGCGGCCAGAAGGGTGAAGGCCCCGCCCGTGGCCCAGGAATAGTGCTGAACCAGCCGCGAAAACTCCCGCGGGTAGAGCGAGCGGAAGAAGGCGAAGCCCACGGGCACGGAAAGGAAGAAGCAGGCGATGGCGAAATGCTCCAGCCCCAGGGCCGGAAGGTTCGGCAGCACGGTGAGCACCACCCAGCCGCTGGATTCCGAGCAGCTGTAGTTGCCCAGCCAGAGCAGGCAGTAGATGGCGAAGAGCAGCGGCGAGGTGTCGCGGCGGCGGAAGAAGTACAAGGCCACGTGGTAGACGCCCATGATGAACAGCACGCCCGCCAGGAACATGGCGATGCCCGTGTCATGCAGGGCCTGGGCCAGCATGGTGGACTCCGGCCCGATCCAGAGCGGGGCGATGGGGCCGCCCTCGCGGAAGTATTGGTTGGATATCTGGAGCACCAGCTCCAGGGGCTCCGTCTTTGTCTGGAGATCGCCCAGGGTGTGTAGCGGGATGACCATTGAGGACAGCCGGGGTTCCTCGATATGGTCTTTTTCGGCGGGAATGCCGCTGTGCGCCAGCTGTCGTCCGTTGACCCACAGGGTCCAGGCCGTGCAGATGTTCGTCAGACGCAGGGCGGTCTGCCCCGCGGTGGGGAGGTTGTGCACCAGAAGGCGCATGGTGGCGCAGCCCGTGGCATTCAGCGCGCTGGCACCCGGCTTGTTCTGGCTCCAGGGACCGGGGACGTTGGCGTAGCTCGGGGCGGTTTGATCAGGGGCGGCTTGTGCGGGGGTGGCCAGCTCAGAGGGGGACTGATCAAGGGCTGCCAGTTCTGCGGGTTCGAGCAGCCGCTCCCAGCGCACCTCCCACTGACCATCCAGGCGCACGGGTCCCTGGCGCTCAAAGTCCCAGGTTGAGAGGTCGATGACGCCCTGCGCGGCCTTGGGCATGGGTGGCTGCGGGTCAAGGGAGGCGTAGCCGTAGAGCGCCAAAACCGAGAGCGCCAGCAGGGTGTAGATCCAACGCCTTTTGGCCGTGTGCCTGAGAGGGGGCACTTGGGGTGTCGAAAGGGGCAGTTCAGTCATTGGGATGAGATTCCGATGTCCTTGCTTGTTTCGTTGCAACTATCAGAACACGTTGGATTTATGAAGCCGTATTCTGTCATCCATGCCCGCAGGAGGGTGGACCGCAGCGTCCCTGCGACACGAAAAAAGCAGGGGTGATTTTTACTGGCAGGGCTCTCTGGCGTACTTTTTTTAAGAAAAATGCCGCATGTACGGGGTTCCCCGGACAACCTTGGGTCGAGGTATCGGTTAGATATCTCCACACATGAGGACACGGACCGCCGCTGCCGGATTGCATGACGCAAAAAAGGCTACGCACCACGCTCGGCAGAGAATCCTCAGGCACAAGTTTTGTGGGAGTCCATGACACCGTCAGTCGGTGTCGCACTCTCCGGGGTGATATGAAAAGCGTTTTTTGACGTATCACCTGGAAAATGTAGGGGGGGTAGGGTGCTCAGGTGAGGGGGGGCCTGATCTGAGTATCCTAATGAGGGTCTTTTCCGCGAGGAAGAGACCCTCGATCTTTTTGATCGCCCCCTATGACTCTGCCTCCCTGCAAGCAAGTCGAAACTGCTGGCTATTGCTTTGCCGTAGCCTTTTGTATCCCCTGCAACAGAGAGCGAAATCCTTGCGCAAAAAATACGGGGATTCCCCCATTTTCATTTTCTGGCGGGGGGCATAGACATTGAGTATGGGTGTTGAGGGGGAATGGCCATACTAGGCCGGACCGAAAAAGCAGGACCCTGCGATTCTATTGGGGAGGGCGCCCTTGACCCTCCCAGTTCAGGATCCGGTGCAAGCTGGTTGAATGCTGCCCGGTCCAGGCGCGCAAAAAACCCGGTGACTCATGTCGCCGGGTTTTTCATGTTCTGTTTTCGGCAGAGGGGACGATGCGCGTCGGCATGTGCTATGCTTTGGCATCAGGAGGTCGATCCTATGCCGAAACTCAGCTGGAGTCCGAGTCTGTCCCTAGGCGTGGACATCGTGGACAAGCAGCATCAGCAGCTTGTGGAGATCGCCAACACGCTCATCGAGGCCGTGGAAAAAGGTCATGGGCAAGAGGTGGTGAACAGCGTCATCCAATCCCTGCGCGAATACACGGTCCACCACTTCCATGACGAGGAACAGTTCATGGCGGACATCCACTACCCCAAGCGGGGCGAACACGCCGCCCAGCATGCGGAGCTGGTGCGTTTGGTCAAGGACTTCCAACACCGGCTGTATATCAAGGAGATCATCTCGGGCGAACAGATCAAGGCCTTCCTCAAATCCTGGCTGCTGGAGCACATTCTGGAGCACGACCTGGATATCGGGCAGTTCGTGCGCAGCAAGGAAGCCCCGGTGGATGAGAGCGACTGATCCCCCCGGCCCGGGAATGGGCGTCCCTTCCCTTCTTCCTTTCCCTCTTCCCTTGGGCCACACCCCAGGCCCTTGCTTGCCCTGTGCCCCGCAAGCCCTGGGGTTGTGGCGTTAGCCGCTGGGCTCGGAGAAAGGCGTCCGGGCTATTGATTGGTTGATCAACCAGTGTTGGCAATGCGCAGGGAAGGGTTGGGCGTTGTTACTGGTTGGTTGAACAGTCAGCGTGGGCCTGCACAACACTGCAACGTCACTGCAAGCCTGACCTGACGGGAGGATTGTTGATCTTGCAGTGGGCGCAGGCAACAATGCACCCGGCCTCCTGACGTCCTCCCTTGGCCCCTTGTCCATCGTGGTGGTGCAAAACAGCAATGCAGCCATAGACGGTTGACCTGAGAAATATTGTACCCTACAAAGTTTTCCCGGAATCAGAGAGGGACCAGAGGTCCCGTCGGAATATCGCCCTCGGCGTGGCAACCGGGGGCGGTGGTGTGTGTTGTTTGGGAGGCAATTAATTTTCCAAGGGGTAACCATGTCGAATCTGCTTGTAGTTCTCGTTCTCCTGCCATTCGTGGCCGGATTGGCGTGCTATCTGCTGCGCGCCAGTTTCATCCGGTCACTGGTTGTCTTGGGCACGGGTGGCATCCTGGCGGTGGCTTCCATCGCGCTGATGATGTCCGGTCCGTTCACTTATTCGCCTGAACCAGTGCTTGGCATGAGCTGGGACTCCTTGATCACCATCGCGGACTTTGCGCTGCTGCTGGTGATCCTGTTCTACGGTTTCAAGCACAACAATTTGCTGATCAAGCTGTTCTCAGTCGCCCAGATGGCGGGACTGGTGATCCTTGAGCTGTTCTGGGTGGACCACACGGCCCATGTGCCGACGTTCTACGCGGACCAGCTCTCGTTGATCATGGTGCTGATCATCAGCATCATTGGCTCGCTGATCTGCATCTATGCCATTCCGTACATGAAGGAGCACGAGGAGCACCTGCACCTCGAGACCACCAAGCAGCCCCGGTTCTTCCTGTTCCTGGTGCTCTTTTTGGGGGCCATGAACGGCCTGGTGCTGTCCAACAACATCCTCTGGCTGTACTTCTTCTTCGAGATTACCACCTTTTGCTCCTTCATCCTCATCGGGCATGACGGCACCGAGATCGCCATCAAGAACTCCGTGCGCGCCCTGTGGATGAACAGCGCAGGCGGCGTGGCCTTTGTGGCCGGCATGATGTTCATTTACGCCTCCACCGCCACCCTGGACATCCAGGCCCTGCTGACCTCCGGCAACACGGCCACTGTGGGCCTGCTGGTGGGTCTGGCCTTTGTGGCCTTTGCGGGCTTCACCAAGGCCGCCCAGTTGCCCTTCCAGAGCTGGCTGCTGGGCGCCATGGTCGCGCCGACCCCGGTCTCCGCGCTCTTGCACTCCAGCACCATGGTCAAGGCCGGCGTCTACGTCGTGCTGCGCTTTGCCCCGGCCTTTGCCGGCAGCTTTGTGGCCACGGGTGTGGCCCTGTGCGGCGCGTTCACCTTCCTGGCCTGTGCCGCCCTGGCCATCAGCCAATCCAACGGCAAGAAGATCCTGGCCTATTCGACCATCTCGAACCTGGGCCTGATCATCGCCTGCGCGGGCATCAACACACCCGCGGCCCACACCGCAGCCATCCTGCTGATCATCTTCCACGCCGTGTCCAAGGCCCTGTTGTTCCTGTGCGTCGGCAGCATCGAGCAGCGCATCGGCAGCCGGGACATCGAGGACATGCGCGGCCTCTACGCGCGCATGCCCCGCACGGCCTGGATCACCATCACCGGCATCCTGACCATGATCCTGCCCCCGTTCGGCGTGCTCTTGGGCAAGTGGATGGCCATCGAGGCCGCCTCGGGCCAGATGCTGACCGTGGTCATGCTGGCCATGGGCTCCGCCCTGACCGTGGTCTACTGGGCCCGCTGGGCCGGATCGCTGCTGGATATGCCCGGTGGCGAAAAGCCCGCCCCCGAGGAGCAGGCCACGCTGATGCGCCTGCCGCTGATGACCCTCTGCCTGGGTTCCGTGGTCCTGTCCCTGGCCTCCCCGGCGATCTATGAATACATGATCCGTCCCATGTTCGTTGCCGCGCCCTTCACGGTGGCAGGCGGCGTACTGTCCGGTCCCATGGGCGCCTTCGCCATCTACCCGTTGTTCCTGTTGCTGGGTCTGGGTCTGCTGTACGCCCTGCGCGTCGTCAAAAAGTCCCGCGGGATGACCTATGCCGCCCCGTACGCCAGCGGCGCCAACGTCGAGGGCTCCAATGACGGTTCCTTTGTTGGCCCCATGAATGCCCCGGTTAAGATTCAGGCGGGGAACTACTACCTGCCCGCCTTCTTCGGTGAGGAGCGTCTGACCAGCCTCGCCAATATCGCCGCGATCGCCCTGATCGTACTCATGATTGGAGGGGCCCTGTAATGACCACTGATATCATCCTGATCCTGATTGCGATCATCGTCGCCCCCCTTGCGGGCGGCTTGATCTCCGGCATCGACCGCAAGCTCACCGCGCGTTTCCAGTCCCGCCAGGGGCCTCCGATCACCCAGGGCTTCTTCGACGTGGCCAAGCTCTTCGGCAAGGAGAAGATGGCCGCCAACCCCTGGATCATCTTCTGCGCCTGGGTCTATCTGGTGGCCGCGGCCCTGTCCGTGGTGCTGTTCTTCCTGCAGTCCGACCTGCTCTTGATCTTCTTCGTGCAGGCCATCGGCGCGGTGTTCATGGTCATCGGCGCCATGAGCGTACCGTCGCCTTTCAGCCAGGTGGGCGCGCAGCGCGAACTGATCCAGATCCTGACCTACGAGCCCCTGTTGATCCTGGTGTTCGTCTCCATCTACCTGGTCACCGGCAGCTTTTCCATCGATCAGATCATGCTGGTCGAACAGCCGCTGCTGTTCAAGCTGCCCCTGATGTTCATCGTCCTGGGCTACGCCCTGACCATCAAGCTCAGAAAGTCGCCTTTTGACTTCTCCACGTCCCACCATGGGCATCAGGAGCTGGTCAAGGGTGTGCTGACCGAATACTCCGGCCCCTTCCTGGCTCTGGTGGAGGTCGCCCACTGGTACGAGACCATTCTGGTACTGGGTCTGTGCGCCCTGTTCTGGACCACCAGCATCCCGGCCATGATCGCCCTGGTCGTGTTGACCTACCTGGCCGAAATCCTCATCGACAACACCATGGCCCGCATGACTTGGCGTTGGATGCTGAAATACGTCTGGAGCGTCGGCCTGGCCCTTAGTTTCGTGAACCTCATCTGGCTGTACGCAAAGGTCTAGGGAGCTATGCTTAAATCATTCATCAAGAAATCGAGGATCAAGTCTCCCTGGATCATGCATTTTGATTGCGGGAGCTGTAACGGCTGCGATATCGAGACCCTGGCCTGTCTGACCCCTGTGTATGACATCGAGCGTTTCGGCATCGTCAACGTCGGCAACCCCAAGCACGCCGACATCCTGTTGGTGACGGGGACCGTGAACCATCGCAATAAGAAGGTCCTGAAGAACCTCTACGACCAGATGCCCGAGCCCAAGGCCGTGATCGCCATCGGCGCCTGCGGCACCTCGGGCGGCGTGTTCCGCGAGGCCTATAACGTGGTCGGCGGCGTGGACAAGGTGATCCCGGTGGATGTGTACATCCCCGGTTGCCCTGCCAAGCCCGAGGCCATCATCGACGGCGTTGTCCTGGGTCTCCAGAAATTCGCCGAGAAAGCTGAAGGATAAAGGGAGCAACCGTGATTGAGAATCTGAAAGAAGTCACCCAGGAGACGGTCGCAAGCGAAGTCCTGAAGCTGAAGAATGAAGGCTACAGGTTCGTGACCATGTCCTGCACCGAGTTGGACGCTGACTTTGTGGACATCCTGTACCACTTCGACAAGGACCTGACACTGGCCAACCTGCGCATGAAGCAGCCCAAGGACGCCAAGGTGCCCAGCATCTCCGGCATCCTGTTCGCGGCGCTGCTCGTGGAAAACGAGATGCGCGACCTGTTCGGCCTTGAGTTCGAGGGCCTGGTCCTCGACTTCAACAGGACCCTGTATCTCGATGAGGAAATCACCGAGGTGCCCATGGTCTCCAACGTCAAGATCGTCAAACAGTAAGGAACTATCATGGCCAAAACCATAATTCCCTTCGGTCCTCAGCATCCGGTCCTGCCGGAGCCGGTCCACCTGAAGCTGGTGGTGGAGGACGAGATCGTCATCGAGGCCATCCCCGCCCTGGGATACGTCCACAGGGGCCTGGAGAAGCTGACCGAGATCCGCGACTACCACCAGATGATCCAGGTCGTGGAGCGCGTCTGCGGCATCTGCTCCTGCCTGCATGCCGTGTGCTTCTGCCACGGCATCGAGGAGTTGATGAAGGTCGATGTCCCCCGCCGCGCCAAGTACCTGCGCGTGATCTGGGGCGAGCTGCACCGCATGCACAGCCATCTCTTGTGGCTGGGCCTGTTCGCCGACGCCTTCGGTTTCGAGAGCGTCTTCCAGCAGTTCTGGAAGATCCGCGAGAAGATCATGGATATTCTGGAAGCCACCGCGGGCAACCGGGTCATCATCTCCGTCAACGTCGTGGGCGGCACCCGCTACGACATCAGCCCCGAGCAGTGCCGCTGGATCCTGCAGGAGCTGAATGGGGTCGAGGCCGGGATCAATGCCCTGCAGCGGACCATGATGGACGACTACACCGTCAAGCACCGCACCGTGGGTGTGGGCGTGCTGACCCGCGAGCAGGCCATCGAGCTCGGCGCGGCCGGCCCCACCCTGCGTGGTTCCGGTGTGGCCCAGGACATGCGCATGCTCAAGTACGCCGCCTTCGACGAACTGGACTTCGAGCCCGTGGTCGAGACCGGTGGGGACAGCTATTCGCGCTCCAATGTCCGCTTTCGCGAGACCCTGCAGTCCATCGACCTGATCCGCCAGGCCATCTCCAAGCTGCCCGAGGGACCGATCAACGTCCCGGTCAAGGGCAACCCCGAGGGTGAGATCATCACCCGTGTGGAGCAGCCCCGCGGCGAGCTGATGTACTACATCAAGGCCAGCGGCAAGAAGTATCTGGACCGTGTGCGCATCCGCACCCCCACATTCGCCAACGTGCCCCCGCTGCTTGCCATGGTGGGCGGGATTGAGCTGGCGAACGTGCCCGTGGTGGTCTTGTCCATCGACCCGTGCATTTCCTGCACGGAACGCTAAGGAGGGTCGCCATGCTGTTCATGACGCCGAATGTCATCAAGAACTTCCTGTCCAAGAAGGCCACCCGCCTCTATCCCTTCGAGGTGCGCGAGCCCTTCGAGGGCTACCGCGGCGAACTGGTCAACGACATCGACGGGTGCATCTTCTGTGGCATGTGCTCCAAGAAGTGCCCTTCGCAGTGCATCACCGTGGACCGGACCACCGGGATCTGGGAATGCGATCCCTACGCCTGTATCTACTGCTCCATCTGCGTGGAGGCCTGCCCCACCAAGTGCCTGTCCATGAACAACGTGCACCGCAAGCCTGCGGCCACCAAGTCCATGTACACGCTGCAGGGTGTGCCGCCCAAGCCCAAGAAGAAGGCTGCGGACACGGCTGAAGACAAGCCCGCCAAGGAAGACAAGTAGCTCGCAGCAGCGGGTTGCCGTGCTTTCCCATGGATGATCAAGCCCCCCTGGCCAAGGCTGGGGGGGCTTTTTGCTTGTGCTCTCTCCAGGTCTCCACTCTGGGGCGCGCCCCCATCTTTGGCTGGTCAACGCGGACACCGGCCTGCTGGTTGGGGGCCATGGTCAGGGGCCAGGGAGAAGTGGGGATTGACTTCATGGGGACGGCCTCCCATGATCGGGGCATGAATGACGACTCCAAGCTGCGCCGTTGTGTGGAACTGCTCACGGGCAATAATCTGTTGGTTCTGGCCACCACGGGACCCGAGGGTCCCCATACCTCGCTGATGGCCTACGTTGCCAGTGAAGACGGTCGCGAGGTCTATCTGGCCACGGCCCGTGACAGCCGTAAATGGGCCAATATCCAGTTTGATTCCCGGGTCAGCCTGCTGATCGACGACCGGGCGGGGACATTGCCCCAGGATCGTAGGACCATCAGTGCGCTGACGGTGACCGGGGTGCATGTCCCTCTGGATGACGGCCCCGAGGCAGAGGGCCTGCGCGCACGGCTGCTCAGCCGTCACCCGGGGTTGGCAGTGTTCCTCAACCGCCCGGATGGACAGCTGATCCGTGTCCGGGTGCAAAGCTATCTGCTCCTGTCGGGTCCCAATGATGCCTTCCATCATTGCCTCAAGTCCTGAGTGCCCCCTTCCTTCCTTTGTGTTGGCGGATTGGAACCCGGCTGTCACTGAGGTGGTTGCCCGGACGTCCGTCTTCCTTTCCAGGGAATCGGCCTTGTCCCTTTGCCGCAGGGAAATAGGGGATTTCCCCCACATGACAGCCGGAATTGAAGTGGCTATAAGTGAGGCTGCCCTTCTCCAGCAACAACGAACCGTACCCAGAAGAACATGAAATCCTTGCCCGTTCTCTTCCTGCTGATTCTCTTCCTGTCCCTGGCCGCGCCCGCCCGGGCCGGAGAGCTGGTGCTGGACAACTTCAGCGAGACTCAGGTCTGTTGCGTGGAATTCGACCTCTGGACCATGGGCAGTGCCGAGACTCGCACCCTCTGCGCCCAGCCTCAACGCCGTGAGCGCTTCATGGACGGACTGTCCGCCATCGGCAAGCTGAAGGTCTACTGCCGGGACAAGGCGTTGCCCGAGGACAGCCCCGTGCCCTCGGGGACGCGCTATCAGCCCGAGGGCATCTATTCGCCGCTTTGCGGCTATCGTGTGGAGATCAGCGCTTCGGGTGTCGTCACCTTCAGCGAGATCAACTAGCCGTCGCATCCCTTTCCCGGTGTATTCATATTCCGAGCTTGACGGTCGGGTTAAAGAGGCCTATCCTATGAGAACGACATTCATAATCAATACAAGGTCCATGCAGGAGTCATAATGAACGGGAGTTTTGATCTGTCGCTGGTGCTGGCCATCGTCGGCGTGGCCGCGATCTATCTGCTGCGCAGGTATCTGCGCCGTCGCAAGGACGGGAGCCAGGGCTGCGGCTGTGACACCGGGTGTGCAAACTGCGGTTCCGGGTCCTCATGCAGCCAGCCGCGCAAGTCCGACGAACTGCCCATGGACGACAACTAGCACGGTCAGTCCTGCCAGACCGCCTGTTCACCCCTATCAGGACCGGGACCATGAAGAACGACGAAGCTCGTGAAATCCTGCGCACCCAGGCCGCCATCAAGGGCATGCACTGCGCGTCCTGCTCCAGCCGCATCGAGCGGACCCTGGGCGGCATGAAGGGCGTGGCCGAGGCCAGCGTGAACCTGGCCAGCGAGACCCTGAATGTGGCCTGGGACCCCCGGGCTCTGGATCTGGAGGCCATCGCCGCCAAGGTCAAGGACCTGGGGTTCGAGGCCGTGCTGCCCCCGCCGGACCAAATTACGGGCCAAAACACAGGGCAAGCCATTGGGCAACCCTCCCCCCAGACCCTGGAGCTGGCCCTGAGCGGTATGCATTGCGCGGCCTGTTCCGGGCGCATCGAGCGCGTGGTGGGGGGCCTGGAGGGTGTTTCCCTCTCCGAGGTCAATCTGGCCGCCGAGAGCGGTGTCTTTGTCTTTGATCCCGCCCTGACCTCCAAGCGCACCATCCGCCAGGCCATCCATGACCTGGGCTTCGGCAGCGAGCCTACGTCTGCCGCGCCCGATGTCTTCGAGCAGCGCCAGCGCGAGGCCCGAGAGCGTCTGGAGGGCATCCGCAGGCGGTTGATCCCGGCCTTCGCCTTTGCGTTTCCGCTGCTGGTGCTGTCCATGGGGCACATGGCGGGCCTGCCCTTGCCCAGGTTCCTGGACCCGATGTACAGCCCTTTGAATTTTGCGCTCACGCAACTGCTGCTGACCCTGCCCGTGGTCTGGTCGGGGCGGCAGTTTTACCTGCGCGGGTTCCCCAATCTCTGGCGGCGCACCCCGGACATGGACTCGCTCATTGCCGTGGGCACGGGCGCGGCCCTGGCCTACAGCTTGTGGAGCACGGGAGAGATCGCCCTGGGCCTGGACGCCCAGGCCCGGGCCATGGACCTCTATTACGAATCAGCCGCGGTGCTCATCGCGCTGATCTCCCTGGGCAAGTATTTCGAGGCCCGCTCCAAGTTGAAGACCTCCGACTCCATCCGCTCCCTGATGCGTCTGACCCCGGACAGGACCCTGCTGCTGGGTGCGGACGGCGGAACCAGCGAGATCCCCCTGGACGAGGTCCAGGCCGGGGACCTGTTGCTGGTGCGCCCTGGCGAGCGCATCCCCGTGGACGGCAGCGTGGTCTCGGGAGCATCCAGCGTGGACGAGGCCATGCTCACGGGCGAGCCCCTGCCCGTGTCCAAGGCCGTGGGCGATGCCGTGGTGGGCGGGACCATGAACACCACGGGAGCGCTGACCGTGCGCGCCGAGAGCGTGGGCCAGGACACGGTGCTGGCGCGCATCATCCGCCTGGTGCAGCAGGCCCAGGGTTCCAAGGCCCCCATCGCCAATCTGGCGGACAGGGTGAGCTTCTATTTCGTGCCCGCGGTGATGCTCATTGCCGTGGCTTCGGGGCTGGCCTGGTATGTCCTGGGCGGGTCCACCTTCCCCTTTGCCCTGCGCATCTTTGTCTCGGTGATGGTCATCGCCTGCCCCTGCGCCATGGGCCTGGCCACCCCGATGTCGATCATGGTCGGCACAGGCCGTGGTGCCCAGTTGGGGGTCCTGGTCAAGAGCGGCGGTGCCCTGCAGACCGCCGAGTCCGTGGACACCGTGGTTTTTGACAAGACCGGGACCCTGACCTTTGGCCGCCCCGAACTGACGGATGTCCATGTGCTGACGGGCGGAGGCCTTGGCGGTGCATCCGCTGATGGCCTTGGGGTTAGTCCTGGGGAAGGACCTGGCAGCGGTTTGGACAGTGACGGTTTGTTGGCTCTGGCGGCCTCGGTGGAGCGTTCTTCGGAGCATCCCCTGGCCACGGCCATCGTGCGCGGGGCCGAGGCCCGCAGCCTGGCCTTGAGCGAACCCGAGACCTTCGAGGCCTTGCCCGGACGCGGAGTGCGGGCCGAAGTCAACGGACAGGCGGTGTTGTTCGGAAATCTGGCGCTGATGCAGGACAATGCCGTCACTGGGATCGAAACCGGGCGACAGCGGGCCGAGGCCCTGGCCGGGCAGGGCAAGACCGCCTTGTATCTGTCCGTGGACGGACAACTGGCCGGGCTGCTGGCTGTGGCCGATACCCTGCGTCCCGAAGCCCCCGCCGTGGTGACCAGCCTGAAGGCCCTGGGCGTGCAGGTGGTGATGCTCACCGGCGACGAGGAGTTGACGGCCCGCGCCGTGGCTGCCCAGGCGGGCATCGAGACGCTGGTGGCCCGCGTCCTGCCCGAGGGCAAGGAGACCGAGATTCAGCGCCTGCAACAGGCCGGCCGCACCGTGGCCATGATCGGCGACGGCATCAACGACGCCCCGGCCCTGGCGCGTGCCGACCTGGGGCTGGCCATGGGTTCGGGCATCGACGTGGCCGTGGAATCCGGGGACGTGGTGCTGATGCGCAGTGATCTGGCCGGGGTGCTCACGGCGCTGGCCCTGTCCCGGGCCGTGATGCGCAATATCCGCCAGAATCTGTTCTGGGCCTTTGCCTTCAATATCTTGGGCATTCCGGTGGCGGCCGGATTGCTGCACGTCTTTGGCGGGCCGACCATGAACCCCATGCTCGCGGGCACGGCCATGGCCCTGTCCTCGGTCACGGTGGTCAGCAATGCCCTGCGCCTGCGGTTTTTCAGTCCGTCCTGAGGGGCGGGATGTGTTGCGGACAGTGGGCTGCGCCTGGGCGAAAATGGCCCAGGAAGCTTCAGCTTTTCAAAAGAGAATCGCCTCGCCCCGCTAGGCCTGAGGGCTCGGCGCGGACCCCTTGCCCTCAGGCAGGGGTTCCTTTTAGTCTCCAGTTATTGTAACCTCCCGGCAATATGCAAATCTGCCTCCGCCGCTCGGGGTGGGGGACTTTTATATTCAATTAAACCTTTATTTTACACACAAGAGTCGCTGAATGTTTAATTCCCAGATGCCTCCCACGATGATGCCCGTTACGGTCAACCCCAACGCCAAGATCGTGCTCTCCAAGCGCTACTACCGCAAGGATGAGAACGGCCAACCCCTGGAAGATGCGACCAGCATGTTCTGGCGGGTGGCCTCGGCCATCGCCGCCGAGGAAGCCAAGTACGAGCAATCCCCGTTCACGGTGGAAAAACTGGCCCGTGAGTTCTTCGACCTGATGACGGAGTCCAAGTTCCTGCCCAATTCCCCGACCCTGATGAACGCGGGCACGGAACTGGGCCAGCTGGCAGCCTGTTTCGTGCTGCCCGTGGGCGACTCCATGGAGGAGATCTTTGACAGCGTGAAGCACGCCGCCCTGATCCACAAGTCCGGCGGCGGCACGGGCTTCTCCTTCTCGCGCCTGCGACAGAAGGACGCCCGCGTGGGTTCCACGGGCGGCGTGGCCTCGGGCCCGCTGTCCTTCCTGCGGATCTTCAATACCGCCACGGAGCAGGTCAAACAGGGCGGCACGCGCCGCGGGGCCAACATGGGCATCCTGCGCGTGGACCATCCGGACATCATCGAGTTCATCCGCGCCAAGGAACGCGACGGCGACCTGAACAACTTCAACCTCTCCGTGGCCCTGACCGAGAAGTTCATGCAGGCCGTGGAGAAGAACGAGGAATACGACCTCATCGCCCCCCACTCCGGCAAGAGCAAGGCCCGCCTGAAGGCCCGCGATGTCTTCAATCTGCTGGTCCAGAAGGCCTGGGAGTCCGGCGATCCGGGGATCATCTTCCTGGACCGCATCAACCGTGACAACCCCACCCCTTCCCAAGGCGAGATGGAGAGCACCAACCCCTGCGGCGAGCAGCCGCTGTTGCCCTACGAGGCCTGCAACCTGGGCTCCGTCAACCTGGCCCTGGTCTACAAGGAAGGCGCGGATCACGGCATCGACTGGAAGGAACTCAAGCGCATCGTGCACCTTGGCGTGCGTTTCCTGGACAACGTCATCGACGCCAGCCGCTATCCCCTGGACAAGATCGGCGAGATGGTGCGCACCAACCGCAAGATCGGCCTGGGCGTCATGGGTTGGGCGGACCTGTTGTACCAGTTGCGCATCCCCTACGACAGCCAGGAGGCCCTGTCCCTGGCCGAGCGGGTGATGAAGTTCGTCAACGACGAGTCCAAGGCCGCTTCCAAAAAGCTGGCCAAGGAGCGCGGCGAATTCCCGGCCTATGCGGAGTCCACTTACGGCCAGCGCAACCTGGGGCCGTATCGCAACGCCACCACGACCACCATTGCGCCCACGGGGACCCTGTCCATCATCGCGGCCTGTTCCTCGGGCGTGGAGCCGCTGTTCGCCCTGTCCTTTGCACGCCACGTCATGGACGGCGAGAAGCTGGTGGAGTCCAATCCCTATTTCAAGCAGGCCCTGGTCGATTCCGGCAGCTATTCGGACAAGCTGATGGACCTGGTTGCCCAGAAGGGCAGCATCCAAAAGATCGACCACCTGCCCGAGGACCTGAAGCGGATCTTTGTCACGGCCATGGAGATCGAGGCCGAATGGCATCTCAAGATGCAGGCCGCCTTCCAGCGGCACACGGACAACGCCGTGTCCAAGACCGTGAATCTGCTCAGTTCCGCCACCATGGAAGACATCTACAATATCTATTGGATGGCCTACGAGCAGGGCTGCAAGGGTGTGACCGTGTACCGCGACGGCTGCAAGGCCACGCAGGTGCTGTGCACCGGTGAAGGCTCCAAGGCTCAGGAAGAGAAGGGCAAGGGCGCCAAGGTTGTCCAGGACCGGCCCGACGTGATCTATGGCTTCACCCAGCGGGTGGATACGGGCCTGGGTGCCATGTACCTGACCGTGAACGAGGTGGACGGCCTGCCCTTTGAGGTCTTCGCCACCATCGGCAAGTCCGGGCGCTCCATCACGGCCAAGGCCGAGGCCATCGGCCGGCTGGTGTCCCTGGCGCTCAGGTCAGGCGTGTCCGTGCGCGAGGTGGTGGGCCAGTTGAAGGGCATCGGCGGCGAACATCCGGTGTTCCGCAAGAAGGGCATGATCATGTCCATCCCCGACGGCATTGCCTGGGTCTTTGAGCAGCGCTATCTGGGCGGGGACAAGCCCGTGCCCGGCGAGACCAATAACCTGTCCAACCCCATGTGTCCGGACTGCGGCAATGAACTGGTCTTCCAGGAAGGCTGCTTCATCTGCGGCGGTTGTGGGTATACCAAGTGCGGGTAGCGGACTGCGGCGAAAGACGTGGCGTTTGCCTGATTTGTCCGCGTTGAGTTGGCGAAACTGAAATGAAAGAATGATCAAAGCCCCGGCTCAGGCCGGGGCTTTTGTGTTGGTAAAGCAGCGCAGGGTTGATTCTAGTGCCGTGGGTGTCTTCTTGAATGGTACGAAACGTTGAGCCTCTTCCTTGGGTTGCAGGATGGATTGGGGCTGGTGGCGAACTGGGTTGGGATGACGGAGTGCAGGGTCCGGTTACTGCTTCGGACGCGTGCTCAGTTCTGGCCGTTGTAAGGGCCGTTGTGTGGGGCGATGATTCAGGTTTATAATCGGGGGCGCAAGTCGGTACCCCAGAGATGTTTGCTTGGGTGAAAAGGCCCGTGAGTGAGCGACCGCAGTCACTCTGCTGAAAATAACTTGCAATCGGGCGTCTGATATGACAATCAATGCAGCCCATCGAGTGCCGAAGTGGTGGAACTGGTAGACACGCTATCTTGAGGGGGTAGTGGGGGAAACCCCGTGGGAGTTCGATTCTCCCCTTCGGCACCATGCAGATGTCAACGGGCTGGAATCTAGGATTCCGGCCTTTTTTTTGGGGTTCAGGCGGGAAGGCAATCCCTGCGCAGGGTGCCTGTCTCTGGAACCTGCTGGGGAAGAAAAGACAATGGGATTGAATTCGCGTATAGGCATTGTCGGTGGCGGGCAGCCCATTCCAGAGGGGGCCCGTGGATGTTATCTGACGAGATCCACAGGGGAAAAAGGATGCCAGGGAAGAATATGTTGCGCAGGATTTATGCATCCACCAGGACAGAGGCTAGGTTTGCTTGGGGCAGGGCGTGGCCTCTGCGTAGTCGGTTAATTTCTCGACAGCTATTGAACCATGCACATGAATTCCTGAACGAAAATCAGAGTAAGCTTCTGTTCGTGATGGGCACGGGCCGGTCTGGAACTCAGCTGCTGTCCGACTTGCTAAGGTCCGCTGGTCCTGCAGCAGTGTTTCACGAACCGAACTTTCGCGAGGACGTGGGTACGATGGACCTCCTGCGCCGGGACCTTGAAATGGCGCGGCGCTATTGGCGGACCTTTCGCGGAGTCGAAGTTTACAGGCGCTGGATGGCCGAGCCCCAGGCCGCTTTCTACGCAGAGGTCAACGGTACCATCCGTTACCAAGCCGAGGTCATCCGAGAGCTTTACCCCCGGGCGAAGATGCTGCTCATTGTCCGTGACGGTCGGGGTGTGGTCCGTTCGGTGATGGGCTGGCAGCAATTTTATGGTCCCAGGTCCCGAGGGGCCTACGCCATTGCCCCCCTGCCGGGTGATCCCTACCATGATTTGTGGTCGAGCATGGGCCGTTTTGAGAAGATCTGTTGGTCCTGGATGGATTCCAACGAAAGGCTGATGCGCTGCATCCCGGAAGGGTACTGGTGTCGACTGGAAGCTATCGCCACGGACTACGACTATTTTTCCGAACGCTTTATCCAGCCCACGAATTTAGACATTGACCGTATTCTGTGGCGGACCAGGATGGCACAACGCTCCCGAAATGCAACTCGGCAGTATGCCTTCCCCGCCTGGGAGGAGTGGAGCACGGACCAGATGCATTCCTTCGAGAGGATCTGCGGGGACACGATGCGCAAGCTCGGGTATGAGTGCTAAGGACGATCCATGACCATGCTCGCTCCTTCTCTCTCTATGCCTCGCCTGCGGGTCAACATCATCGCCAACTTTGTGGGGCGGTCGTCCTCGCTGCTGCTGGGGATGCTGTTCACCCCGCTGTATCTACATTTTTTAGGGGTCGAGGCCTATGGGCTGATCGGTTTCCATCTAACCCTGCAAGGGGCCCTGGGTTTCTTGGAGTTGGGCCTCAGTCGGGCCTGCAACCGCGAGTTGGCCCGCTATTCCGGGAGCGGTCCCGATGTGCACCAAGCCATGGGTGATACTTTGCGCAGCCTGGAGGCAGTCTATTGGCTGGTTGCTTTGATCCTGGGATGCTTCATGGCTCTGGCGGCACCGTGGATTGCCACCTCCTGGCTCAAGGCTTCGGCCATCCCTGACGAAACATTGGTCAGCGTGCTGCGCACCATGGCCTTGATTGTGGCTTTGCGCTGGCCGGTTGGGCTGTACAACGGGGCAATGATGGGGATGCAGCGCCACGTGCAGTTGAATCTGGTTAAGTGCGTCATTTCTCTGCTGGGTGGTGGCGGTGCTGTGCTTGTGCTGTGGCTGGTCCGGGCAGATGTTTTGCTGTATTTTCGCTGGCAGTTGATTACTGCTTGCTGCGGGTTGGTTCTGTACGCCGTGTTCGCTTGGCGCGCCCTGCCTGGGTCACCGTTGGCGGCCCGCGTCCGTCTCGAGGTGCTGCGCAAGATCATTGGATTCTCTGCGGGGGTGGGGCTGAACTCGATCATGGGCACGGTGCTGCGTCAGTCGGATAAGCTCATTCTGAGCGCGATGTTGCCCCTTGAACAATTCGGTTACTACGCCTTGGCCTCGGTCCTGGCTAGTGTGGTATCGATTGCCGCCGAGGCCGTCTCCGGAGCTACGTTTCCGCGCCTGTCCCAAATGATTGGGGCGGGCAGGTCGGAATTGACCGTCTCTGAGTTGTACCACCTGGCCTGCCAGTCCGTGGCGGTCGTCATCATCCCCTTCGCGCTAGGGGTGGCGGTGTTCTCGCGGGAGGTGCTGTACGTATATACTGGCCGGGCGGATGTTATCGAGAACGCGGCACTGCTGCTCTCCATCCTGGTCATCGCCAAGGTTCTGCACGCCTCAATGATCGTCCCCTACGCTCTGCAATTGGCTTACGGATGGGTTCGCCTTTCTCTCCTGATTAATGCGGTCGCCATTTTGTGGCTGCCCGCCGCTGTGTATTTATTGTCAGGAATGTATGGTGCTCTCGGCGCTGCCGTGGCTTGGCTGGTAGTCACTGTAGGATATGTTTTTGTTGGTCAACCATTGATGTTTCGTAGGCTTTTGGTGGGTCAGTACAAGGTGTGGTTCAGGGGGGCTTTACTTCAACCGGGACTTGGAGTTGCCGCGTTCTGGGCATTCATGTATTGGCAGCGATGCTTGTTGCCTTCTGGGCGTCTGCCTCTGGGCGTTGCGTTGGCATGCCTGGGAATTTTGAGTGTCATGGTTGCAGGATGGTGTGCGCCGAGAGTGCGCGAGAAGATGTTACGCATGTTCAGACGGAGTCTTACTCGTGGTTGATAGACCTTTTTTTTCCATTTTGCTGCCGACGAAGAACCGGAGTCACCTTGTCGGTTATGCCATTCGGAGTGTCTTGCTCCAGGATTTTGCGGATTTTGAAATTGTAGTCTGCGATAATGATGACGACGCTTCCTCCACGCGCTTGGTGGTGGAAGGCTTCCTTGGGGATGCCAGAATTCGGTATCTCAGGACAGGTGATTTGGATATGGTCCAGAACTGGACCCGAGCCCTGAATGCGTCCAGAGGTCGCAATGTTATTCTGCTTGAGGACAAGATGGTCTTTTACCCGGGGGCCTTGGCCTCGATTCGGGAGCGGGTCAACCGTTCTCCTTCGGGAGTGGTTGTCTGGCGTACCGACGTTGTGGAGGATGCTTCCGCCAAGGCCTTCCTGATCCAGATTCCCGATTCCGGGGAGCGGATCATGCGTAGCGAAGAGGTGCTGAGCGTCATGTCCCGAGACGTCATGAAGCTGTGGCAGTACCTCCCCCGGGGGCTGTGCTGCTGCACCCCCGCGGAGTTGATTTACTCCATCCAAGAGAAGACGGGTGAGCCGTATTACGAAATCTACTCTCCCGATTTCGTGGCCGCCGTGAAGCTGCTGGCCAACATCGACGAGTATCTGCTCTGGGATCGATCGCTCCAGTTGGTCGTATCCAGCAGGGTCGGCAACGGCAGAAATGTGTCCTCGAAGCGAGATACGGATTGCAGCTATTACAAGGGCAAGAGCCCGCTGGTGATCAAGAGCGACTATGTGGATGTGAAGAATCCTTTGATTGTTGCCAACTCTATTGCGAACGATTTTCGTCGCCAGACATCCAAGTATGGCGGGCGGCTGCTCGGGTACCCCATCGCCCAGGCTGATTATGTCAGGATGATGGTCAAGGAGCTCGCCAAGGAGGTGTTGCGGACGCGCCGCGTGACCTGGATGGTTAAGGACTTTTTTCAGTTGATCATGAGCGGTCGTTCACCGCTGCATAATTTTGTGATCATGGTTGGCACCGCTGTGGGGCTGCTGTGGCGAGTGGCCTGCAAAAAAAACCTGCCGGAAGGAGGGGCAAGACGGCCCGTCCGCCGGATTCTGACCGTGGACGGAGACCCTATGGACGTTGTGCAGGCCTTCTTGGACGGGAGGGCTACCCTGGGCATCGTCCAGCCGTTCACAACGGGCGCGGCCGTGCCTGGGAAGAAGGGAATCCTGTGAACGGGCGCATCGTCACTATTTGCGGCCCGGGACGTTCCGGCACTACCATGCTTGATTTGATGCTAGGCAATGGCGAAGATGTCTTTTCATGTGGCGAGGTCTATGCATGGTTTAGGCCCTGGCGTAGGCATCATTTTTCTATCTCTTGCGCCTGCGGCCAGACCCCCTGTCCGATATGGGAATCACTGAAGGATTTGCCGGAGTCGGCTTTCCACGCCGGGACCTTACAAGAGAACCGGTGCAAGGTTCGTTGTGGACTCCTCCAAGGAGTTGTGCTGGGTAGTGGACACCCAGCGCTGGGCGGCCGCCAAGGGGTTGGCTGTGTCCAATGTTCTGCTTTGGAAATCACCAGTGGAATTGGCTTATTCGGGCTTCAAACGTGGCAAGGGACTGATGTTCTGGCGGGACATGTTCGTGCGCTACTACGAAGAGTTTTTTTCTGCGCAGATTCCCTTCGTCAGCGTCTTTTTCGACGAGCTGGTCCAGAATCCGATTGAGAAAATCCAGCGCCTATGCGACAGCATTGATATGTCGTATTTCCCCGGGAAAGAGGAGTTCTGGGGCAAGGAGCATCATCATCTCTTTGGTAGCCGCGGGACCCGCAATCAGGTGGAATTAGGCCATTCTGCGGTGCTACCGACCCGTTTTCCTGAGGAATTCATGGTCCGTATTCCCGAGTTGCAGGAGGCTCTGGACAAAGATGTGCGGGTGCGTGGCATCGAGATGCGTCTGCGTTTACAGGAGGTTTCTTCTGCCACGATTAAATCGCCAGCTGTGTCTCCGGTGGGCCATCGTCCTTGGTGGTATTACCCCCGGAGGGCCAAGCAGAAGCTGCGCAGTTATGTTCCCGTGCTCACCGTTCCGGAAGAGTGACGATCATTTGAGAATATCTGCTGGATCTGGATGGGGTGGTCGAGAAGCTGGTGGAATGCAGAAAGAGGGTTTATCCTTATTGGAATGACTTGTTCTCGTTTCTTTTGGCGCAGGTGGCGACTGGTTGTGCGAAGCCTTGTCTGTAGTCTTTGTTTTCGGGGTGGAGATCTCTTCGAGGTGTTACGGTGATGTATCGGGTCATGTTTGTTCATAAGTCGCCGTTGGGGGCCTTTGGTCGTGCAGATATGCACCTCTGCTCGTCATGTTTGTCCCGAATGGGGCACGAGGTATATTTTGTCGCGAAATCCGGAGGGGAGAGCGACGAATTGAAGGCCGATGGTGTTCGTGTTCTGACTGTTTCGGATTCGAAGTCTTGGGTGAAAGAGATTTGTAGGCTTGTTTATGAACTGAAGCCAGATATCGCTCATGTATTTCTTTATTCCGGCGCTGGGCTTGTTTCTTTTTTTGCCAGAAAGTACAGCCCGACTACGCGCTTTGTTCTCGATGTTCGTTCTCCGTTGCTCAGGACTGGGCTTTGGCGGATGCTGCATCGAGTGAAAAACGTATTTGAGCCGCGCTTTTTTGACGGTGTCGCGGCGCATGGAATTGAATCAGGCTGGACGCAGCTGGGAAAGAGAGACGACCTGGTTCTGCTTCCGCCTGGTGTCGATTCCTCTCTTGTGACGGCCGAGCGCCCTGTCCAGAAGGCAGCTGATGATGTAGTGAAAATGATTTATATTGGTTCACTGAGTCGACTGAGATCGTTGCGTGTTATGCTTGAATCTATTGTGCAAGCCCACTGTCGCTCATTGTTTGAGGTTGATATTTACGGTGATGGCGATGATAAATCATTTTTGGAGAGGTATATTTCAGAATCTTCTTGCCGCGACAGTGTTCATTTTAAGGGTGTGGTTGACAGAAGGACTCTTTTTCAACTCATGCCGGCCTATGATGTTGGGTTGGCATATATCCCAAGTGGAATGTATGAATTTGCTCCAGCGCTCAAATCAATGGAGTATTTGGCGTGTGGTGTTCCTGTTTTGGCTACTGATACATGTGGAAATCGCATGTTTATTGAGAATGGGGTGAATGGAGAACTATCGAAAGGAGATGTTGAGAGCTTTGCAGCTGCTATTGTCAGAATTTGCAATCAGGAAAAGTTGAATGGATATAAGGATAACGTGGCGCAAAGCGTCGATGAATATGACTGGATGAGGATTATTAAGGATAGGCTTTTGCCGTTTTATGATGGATTGATCGGTGGGTGATTGTTGTTATTCGATCCTTCGTTATTCTGAACCGTCACTGAGAATTTCATTCGTAATATTATGATGTGTTTATCATATATTGAACAGAAGAACACCTTCTGGTGGCTGAAGCTCAATGGTCTGTTGCGCTACGCCCTGAGTCACACCTGCTCGGGAATGCTGCCGCTCTACATTGTCAACGAGTATCCCAAATCAGGTGGGAGCTGGGTGGCCCAGATGCTGTCCGAGATCCTTGAGGTGCCGTTTCCCCGCAACCGCCTGCCCATGCTGCGTTCCTCCATCGCGCACGGCCATTTCCGCCACACCTGGAACATGCATAACGTGGTAAATGTCTGGCGTGATGGCCGGGACGTGATGACCTCCTTTTATTTCCACTGCACTGCGCCCAACAATCGTTTCAACCAGGGGCTTGTCAGCCAGACGCTCAAGGACCTGGTCTTCAACGACGTCGGGGATGTCGAGGCCAACTTGCCGCGGTTCATCGAATACATGTTCGAGGCCAAAAAGCATCCTCGCTTCACCTGGGCCGAGCACGTGGACCGCTGGAACGGCAGGCCCGGTACCATCCAGGTCACATACGAGCAGCTGCGCATCGAGCCCGAGGCCCATCTGGCCCGCGTGCTGTGGGAGCTGACCGGCAGGGACCCCTCTGCAGAGCGGGTCCGCGCCACGGTCGAGCGCTATTCCTTCGAGAACCAGACCGGCCGCAAGCCCGGTCAGGAAAACCGTCTGGACTTCCTGCGCAAGGGCATCGTGGGCGACTGGAAGAACACCTTCAGCCGGGAGGCCCGGGAGGTCTTCCATCGCTACGCAGGGGCGCAACTCATCGCTTTGGGGTATGAACAGGACGATTCTTGGGTATGAGCGGCAAGCGGATTCGGGTGGCCAACGTCATTGAGGAAGGCCGCCTTGGGGGGCCGCAGGTTCGCATCGCCGAGGTGGCGGCCCGACTGCATCATCTGGGCGTGGAAACCACGGTCATCTATCCCCGTCGCGAAAGCGCGGCTTTTGCAGCGCGACTGGCCGCTCGCGGAGTCCGCGCCCTGGCTCGGCCCCTGCACCGCCTGACCCGCCAGCGTTTACCCCTGTTGCTCTTCGTGCTCCTGTTCCCCTTCGAACTCATCGGTCTGTGGCTGCATTTCCGCCGCGCGGACTACGACCTAGTCCACGCCAGCGGGGGCTGCTGGCAGTTCAAGGCCCCCATCGCCGCCCGCTTGGCAGGCGTGCCGGTGCTCTGGCACCTGAACGACACCGGCACTCCTTGGGCTCTGCGCCTGCTGTTCAAGTTTTTGGCTCGGCGCTGTCCTTCGGGACTGATCGTGGCCGCCGAACGAGTGCGCCACTACTACGTCGCGGACCTGGGGGTCACGGAGCTGCCCGTCTACGAGATCCAGGCCCCGGTGGACTGCGCTCGTTTCAAACAGGTACAAGTAACCCCTGACGAATTCATCGCCTCGGAGCATGGATTGGCTGTGATCATGGTCTGTTCTGTCAATCCAGACAAAGGGATCGATCATTTGATACGTGCCGCGGCCCTGGTGGAAGAAACCCGTTCAGACATTCATTTCCACGTGGTGGGCCCCATCCATGCATCCCAATCCGCCTACAAATTCATGCTTGACGAACTCATGTCCAAATTGAACGTGACCAACGTAACATTTCACGGTGCTACAGAGGATGTACGGCCCGCGCTGGAGGCCGCTGACATCTATGTCTGTTCCTCGTTGCGTGAAGCCTCGCCCCTCTCCGTCTGGGAAGCCATGAGTATGGCCCGCCCCATTGTTTCAACAGACGTGGGTGATGTCGCAAGGTTTCTGACGCACAACGAAAGTGGACTCATTGTCCCCCCCGCCGACCCCCAAGCACTGGCTCAAGGAATTCTCGTATTGGCCGAAGACTCCGCTCTTCGTGAACGATTCGGAAAGGCCGCGCGCGAGGCTATCAAAGACAAACTGGATGTGGAGATCATTGCCAAACGCCACGCCGACGTCTACCGTGACATCTTGCAACGTCTTCGCACTCCTTAACCCCACTCCAAGACGAATATAATGAAAAAAATCATCATCACTGGCGGCTGCGGCTTTATCGGCATCAATCTCGTCCAGTTTCTTCTTGAGACCAAAGACGGGATCTCCATCCGTATCGTAGACAATTTGAGCGTCGGCACCCCCGAGGACCTCGCCCTGGTCTGCCAATACAGATCATGTGGCAGCGATATTCCAACACACTGGGCTCCCGGAGTGGACCTCATCCAAGGTGACATTCGGGACAGTTCCCTCGCCCTCGGCGCCTGCGCCGGAGCCGACGGCGTCGTGCATCTGGCCGCCAACACCGGTGTCATCCCCTCCATCGAAAACCCTCGCCACGATTGTGAGATGAACGTCTTAGGCACCTTCAATTTCCTCGAAGGCTGTAGGACCCATGGCGTAAAACGTTTCGTTTTGGCCTCCTCGGGCGCACCCCTGGGGGAACAGGAACCCCCGATTCACGAGGAAATGGTGACCCGGCCCATCTCTCCTTACGGGGCCAGCAAACTCTGCGGCGAGGCCTACTGTTCGGCCTACCACGGTTCCTACGGAGTGGAGACAGCCTGCCTGCGTTTCGGCAACGTCTACGGCCCCTACTCCAACCACAAGGGCAGCGTCGCCGCGCTGTTCATACGCCAAATCCTGGCCGGAGAGACCCTGACTATCTACGGCGACGGTACCCAGACCCGAGACTTCATTGCCGTGGAAGACCTTGCCGGTGCCATCTGGGCTGCGCTGACAACCACCGGGACAGGCGGCGAAGTGTTCCAGATTGCGACCCACCGCGAACACACCGTGATCGAACTGGCCGAGGAACTGAAGCTGCTCGCCACGGAGTTGGCAGCCCTTGACATCCGCTTGGCGCACGCCCCTGTACGCCCGGGCGAAGTGCAGCGCAATTACTCGGACATCTCCAAAGCAAAAAAAATCCTCAAATGGTCGCCGACCATTGAGTTTAGGGATGGTCTCAGGCAGACTTTCCAGTGGTTTCTGGACCAACAATAATTGATTGTGAATTTTCATAGCTCCATTCAACGGGAAACAGGCATGATTGATTTAACAAAAAGCAGGGTCCTGGTCACAGGCTGTTGCGGAACCATCGGCAACGAGCTCGTACGCCAACTTATGGAGACATTCTCCGTTGGCGAACTTATCGGCATGGATAACAACGAAAGCGAACTCTTTTTTCTTGAGCAACGCTTTGCACCAATGGGAAACTCCCGTTTCTTCCTGGGCGACATGCGGGACCAATACAAACTGACTCGAGCCATGTGTGGAGTGGACGTGGTCTTTCACGTTGCCGCCTTCAAACATGTCATCCTCTGCGAACGCTCCCCCATGGAGGCCGTGCAGACCAATATCCTCGGGGTCAGTAATGTGATCCAGGCCGCCACGGACAACAGCGTGGGCAAGGTCATCTTCACCAGCTCCGACAAGGCCGTGAACCCTACCAGTGTTATGGGCACCTCGAAACTCATGGGCGAACGTCTGATGACTGCCGCCAACAGCAACCGCCGCGGCAACGGACCGGTCTTCGCCTCCACCCGCTTCGGCAACGTCCTAGGCTCGCGCGGTTCGGTGGTGCCCATCTTCACGGAACAAATCAAGAAGGGCGGTCCCATCACCCTAACGGATGACGCCATGACCCGCTTCATTATGAGCATCTCCCAGGCCGTGCGTCTGGTGGTGGATTCCGCCGGCCTGGCTCAGGGCGGCGAGGTCTTCATCACCAAGATGCCCGTGATCCGCATCCGCGACCTGGCCGAGGTCATGATCCGTTTGCTGGCTCCGCAATTCGGTCACAGGCCCGAGGACGTGCCCATCGAGATCATCGGCATGAAGCCAGGAGAAAAGCTCTATGAGGAGCTCATGAGCCACGAGGAAACCCGCCGCTCCCTGGAACTGCCCGATTATTTTGCCGTGATCCCTGCCTTCCGCAGTCTGTACGAGACAATTTCATACGACTACCCGGGCATTGTTGCTGATTCAGTGGATCGCCCGTACATCTCCGCGGAGGAAACCCTCATGTCCAAGGACGAGATCGAGCGGTTCCTGCTGGACAATGACCTGCTGGGACTGCCCTTCGATCATGCGGATCACCCTGACGAACGCTACTGGCCATAGGAACGTGACATGAATATTCTGATCCTCGGCGGTGACGGCTACCTGGGTTGGCCCACGGCCATGTATCTTTCCGCCAAGAGCCACAGCGTGGCCGTGGCGGACAACTATTTCAGACGCAAGGCCTGCGAAGAACTGGGCTCACCTCCGCTACTGCCTGTGCCCCGGCTTGATGAGCGTGTGCGCCTGTGGCAGACCGCCAGCGGGCGTCTTGTTCACGCGGCCATCGGCGACCTCTGCGACTGGTCCTTCATGCAGGACTGCTTCACGGGCAAGGCCTTCGGCCTGGACTGGACCCCGGACGCGGTGGTGCATTACGCCGAGCAGCCCTCAGCCCCATATTCCATGATGGACCGCGACAAGGCGGCCTTCACCCTCTCAAACAACCTGATGAGCACCATGAATCTCATCCAGGCGGTCAAGGAGTTCAACCCGGCCTGTCACATCGTCAAGCTCGGAACCATGGGCGTCTACGGCACCCCGGACATCGACATCGAGGAAGGCTATCTGGATGTGGAGCACAAGGGCCGTAGCCAGCGCTTTCTGTACCCCAAGACTCCCGGTTCGCTGTACCACCTGACCAAGGCCCAGGACAGCGACATGCTGTATTTCTACTGCCGCATCTGGGACATCCGAGTCACGGATCTCAATCAGGGACCTGTGTATGGCATTTTCACGGACCAGAGCGACGATGAGCGGCTGGCGACCATTTTCAACTACGACGATGTCTTCGGCACGGTGGTCAACCGCTTCCTGGTCCAGGCCGTGGGCAGGGTCCCGCTCACGGTCTACGGCAAGGGCGGTCAGACCCGAGGCTACCTGGACATCCGCGACACCCTGGCCTGTGTGGAACTGGCCCTGCTGAACCCTGTCCAGGCAGGGGAGTACAAAGTCTACAACCAGATCACCGAGACTTTCACGGTCAACGAGCTTGCCGTGCTCGTGCACGCGGGCGGCAAGCTGGCAGGCATTGACGTGGCGGTGAAGAATATCGAGAATCCCCGCTGCGAGGCCGAAGAGCACTACTACAATCCGACCTACACGGGGCTCACGGACCTGGGGCTCAAACCCCATTTATTGACCCCTGAAAAGATCGCCCACATGCTCGAGTTCGTGGCCCGGCACAAGGACCGCATCCGCGAGGACTCCATCATGCCCAAGGTGAAATGGAAATAGCGTTTTTCGCACCTTGCGCATGTGGAGAGACAAAGGCCGGACGGACAGCGGATCATTCCCGGGCCTCAGTCTTCAGGAAGGGAGCGCCTTGTCCATGAACATCCTCATTGTCAGTCAGTATTTTTGGCCCGAGAACTTTCGCATCAACGATCTGGTCCGTGGCTTGGTCACGCGAGGCCATCGGATTACAGTGCTGACTGGGCAGCCCAACTACCCCTCGGGACGGTTATTCGAGAACTACGGCTGGAACCACCCCCGGGAACAGACTTTTGCCGGGGCGAGGGTGCTGAGGGTTCCGCTAGTTCCACGAAGAGACGGTGGGCACCTGCGGCTAATATTGAACTACCTCTCGTTCATGTTTGCGGCCTCGTGGGGCGTGTTTACCCGCCTCAATAGCCGAGATCGGTTCGATGCTATCTTCGTATTCGAGCCGTCGCCCGTGACCGTAGGAGTGCCTGCGGCCCTGGCCCGGTGGCGATTCAAGGCCCCAATCCTGTTTTGGGTGCTGGACTTGTGGCCGGAATCCCTCTCGGCCACGGGAGCTATCTCTTCACCCTGGATTCTGAGTCTCGTGGACAGGGGTGTGCGCTGGATCTACGCTCAATGCGCCCGGATCCTCGTGCAGTCGCGAGCCTTTACGCCCAACATTGAAAAACTCGGCGTGCCTCGCGAACGAATTAATTATTTCCCCAATTGGACCGAGTCCGAGTACGAGGGTGCCGGAATCGACCTTGATATCACAAACGCCGCAGGCCTCGAAAGTGAACATTCCGACGAGGCGAGCCTGCGTATCGTCTATGCCGGAAACATTGGAGTGGCCCAGGATTTCCCGACAATCATTGGCGCGGCCGAGATCGTTGCCAAACTGTTGCCGCGGGTGCGCTGGATTGTGGCCGGGGACGGACGCATGGGTTCCTGGGTCCGGGACGAGGTCGCCAGGCGCGGATTGAACGAGCAGTTCAAATTCCTGGGACAGCGCCCGTCCGTCGAAATGCCGGAACTTTTTTCGACAGCCGACGCATTACTCGTTACATTGCGACCTGCCCCCATCTTCGCCCAGACCATTCCGGGCAAGGTTCAGTCCTACCTAGCGGCAGGTAAGCCTATCCTAGCCATGCTGGACGGCGAAGGCTCACGGGTGATAGACGAGTCCGGCGGCGGCCTGACCTGCATGGCCGGAGACGCTCCTGCCATGGCCCAGATAGTGGCCCGCCTCGCCGCCATGTCCGGCTTAGAGCGCCAGGCCATGGGCGAAAAGGGGCGCGACTACGCCTACAGGGAATTCGGACGGGAAATGCTGTTTGACCGACTTGAAAGTTGGTTGATCAAGGTGGTCGAGGAATGCAGGAATAAGGAATGAACATGAGACAACATTTTGATGAGGCCACGGTTCTGGTCACCGGAGGCACGGGCTCGTTCGGCAATGCGCTCTGGGATCTGTTGCGCGACTCCGCTGTACGCGAAGTGCGTATCTTTTCGCGTGACGAACTAAAACAGGAGCTGATGCGCATTCGCTACAACGATCACCGACTGAGGTTCTACATCGGCGACGTACGTGATCGCGACAGCCTGAGTCGAGCTATGAGCGGTGTGGATTACGTGTTCCACGCTGCCGCGTTGAAGCAGGTGCCCTCGTGTGAGTTCTTTCCGCTCCAGGCGGTGCAGACCAATGTGCTAGGCAGCTCCAATGTCATTGAGGAATCACTCCGTAACAGGGTTGCACGGGTGGTCTGCCTTTCCACGGACAAGGCCGTTTACCCCATCAACGCCATGGGCATGACCAAAGCCCTGATGGAAAAAACCACTGTGGCGGCGGCCCGGGCACAAGATTCCAGCCGAACTGTGCTCTCCAGTGTACGTTACGGCAACGTGATGTGCTCGCGTGGTTCGGTGATCCCGCTGTTCATCAAACAGCTCAAGTCCGGACTGCCATTAACGGTTACAGTGCCGGAGATGACACGTTTTCTCCTCCCACTGACCCAGGCTATCGCGTTGGTGGGTTTCGCTCTGGAGAACGCCGTCCAGGGCGATCTCTTCGTGCGCAAGGCTCCGGCCTGCACCGTGGAAGACCTCGCCCTGGCGCTGAAGAACCTGTTCGCCTCGGACGTGCCGGTCCAGATCATCGGCATGCGCCACGGCGAGAAGATCTACGAAACCCTGGCCACCCGCGAGGAACTGCTCAAGGCCGAGGACATGGGTGATTACTATCGTGTGCCCATGGACGATCGTGATTTGAACTACGGCAAGTATTTCACCGAGGGGGATACCCGCGGATCGTCGCTGGAGGACTACACCTCGCACAATACGCAGCAACTGGACGTTGCGGGTGTGGAGCGTCTGCTGCTTGAGTTGCCCGAGGTCCGCGCTGAACTGGAGTCGGTAGGCCGCATATGAAGATTGGGATCACAGGGTCGACCGGGCTGCTCGGGTACCATGTGCGGGCGCTGCTGCACGCCGGGCAGGGACGGCACGAGATCAGCCTGGCCACGCGGGAGACCTTTGCCGACGCGGCATTGCTGGATGCTTTCGTGGAAGGCCTCGATGCCATCGTCCACTGCGCGGGCATGATTCGCGGTGATGAGGCTGAAGTCCAGCACGTCAACGGTTGGCTGGCCGAGACCCTGATTGCTTCTTTGGAGCGGACCCGCAGCAGGGCTGCCATCGGCTATGCCAACTCGACCCACAGCGAGCGGGAGACCGGCTATGGCCGCGGCAAGCGGTTGGCGGGCGAACTGCTTGAACGCTGGGGCCGGGCCGCAGGCGCAGCGGTGAACAACGTCGTCCTGCCGCACGTCTTTGGCGAATTCGGCCAGCCGTTCTACAACTCCGTGGTCTCGACCTTCTGTCATCAGTTGGCCCATGGCGAGACGCCCCGCATCGATGTCGATGGGGACCTGGAACTGGTGCATGCCCAGGAAGTGGCCCGGTTCTTTGTGGATTGGCTGGAGTCGTCCGCCTGCGCTGCGGGCGAGGTCCAGGAGCGCCGCCTGACCGGGCGAGGGCTGAAGGTCAGCGAGATGCTCGCGCGGCTGGAGGCAATGCTGGCCCGCTATGGCGGGAACGTCTTCCCCGACCTAGGCGATCCCCTTGACTTGAGGTTGTTCAACACCCTGCGCAGCTACCTGTTCCCGGATCATTATCCGGGGCTGCTGGCACTGCACAGCGATGCGCGGGGCGAGCTGTTCGAGGCCGTTAAGGCCGATCAGGGCGGGCAGACCTTCATTTCCTCGACCCTGCCCGGCATCACCCGCGGCAATCACTTCCATCTGCGCAAGGTGGAACGCTTTCTGGTGGTCGGCGGCGAGGCCGACATCCAGCTGCGCAGGCTGTTCACGAATGAGATGATTACCTTCCGGGTCAGCGGAGAACGGCCGGCTTTCGTCGATATGCCGACCTTTCACACGCATTGCATCACCAATATCGGCTCGGGCGAACTCAGGACCCTGTTCTGGTCCAACGAGATCTTTGACCCGAAAGACGCGGACACCTTTAGCGAGATGGTTGGGATATGAAAAAGCTCAAGGTCATGACGGTGGTCGGTACGCGCCCGGAAATCATTCGCCTGTCAAGGGTCCTGCTCTGCCTGGACCGGCACCTGGACCATGTGCTGGTGCATACCGGCCAGAATTACGACCATGAGTTGAACCAGATCTTTTTCGACGATCTCGGACTGCGCAAGCCCGACCATTTTCTCGACGCGGTGGGTGCCGGCACGGCCGAAACCATCGGCAACATCATCGCGCGCATCGACCCGGTGCTTGAGCAGGAGGCCCCGGACGCGTTGCTGGTGCTGGGCGACACCAACAGCTGTCTGGCCGCCATCAGCGCCAAACGCAGGCACATCCCGATCTTTCATATGGAGGCGGGGAACCGCTGCTTCGACGCACGGGTCCCCGAGGAGACCAACCGCCGCATCGTTGACCATACGGCGGACATCAACATGCCCTACAGCGACATCGCCCGGGAATACCTGCTGCGCGAGGGGCTTGCCCCGGACCGGGTGATCAAGACCGGCAGCCCGATGTTCGAGGTGCTGACCAGCTATCGCCAGGGGATCGACGCCTCCGACGTTCTCGGTCGTCTCGGGTTGCAGGCCCAGTCGTATTTTGTGGTCAGTTGTCACCGCGAGGAAAACGTCGACAACCCAGTGAATCTGACGGCCTTGGGCGAGACCCTCAATCGGCTTGCCGGGACCTTCGGGCAGCGCGTCATTGTTTCGACACACCCCCGCACGCGCAAACGTCTGGAGAGCCAGGGCATCGAGCTTGATCCCCGGGTCGAGTTGCTTAAGCCTCTGGGCTTCCTAGACTATGTCCATCTGCAAATCCATTCGTGTGCGGTCCTCTCGGACAGTGGCACCATCACCGAGGAATCCTCCATTCTGAATTTCCCAGCGCTCAATATCCGCGAGGCCCACGAGCGGCCCGAGGGCATGGAAGAGGGCGCCGTGATGATGGTCGGTCTCAACTGGGAGCGCATCCATCAGGGCTTGGCGATCCTCGAAACGCAGAAACGCGGCGATGGGAGAAATTTACGTATGGTAGCTGATTATCAGATGCCTAACGTGTCTGAGAAGGTGCTCAGGATCCTCTTGAGCTATACGGACTACGTGAACCGCGTGGTGTGGCGCAAGTAGCCGTGCTCCGTGCCCGCCGGGCGCGATCGTCATCCGATTAAGTTTTGAGGAATGGCCTTCGGGGCTCGACCTGGGGGCTTCGCGTGTTCAGGATACGTCCTTGAACGCCTTGCGGTCTAGGTGCAGGCCATGCAAGCAGGCCCCGAGGGTTACTCCAAGGATGGTCATGGCTAAGCCCAGCCACCAACTGCGGAAGAAGTTGTGCGCTGTCATCGCCGTAGCTAGATAGCCTACGTAACTGCTCCAGAAGGCCGCAGTGATGATCCAGTGGCGGGTGTTGGAGCCCTTGTCTAGGCCCTCGCGGATGCGCCGCGCGCTCCACAAGGCCGTACCCCCCAGAAACAGGAGCAGGATGGCGAATCCGACGATGCCCGTTTCGCACAGAAACTGCAAGTAGATGTTGTGTGGGTGCCCCAGGGCCGACTTCATGACGTGCGGCGTGAAGCCCAACATCTTGTAGGCCTTGTCGAAGGTGTTCAACCCGGTGCCCAACAGGGGATATTTCTTGAACACGCCCCAGGCGATGGGCCAGACGTCTAGCAGCCGGTGGTCGGACATGAGTCGCTCTATGGACAGGCGGCCCGTGTTGAAGATGAGTGCGCTTAGCGAGGCTCCACCCAAGGCTGCCATGGAGGGCAGAACCCAGCGGAACCTGCGGATGAGCAGGAATGCGGCCAAGGCCGCGGCCACGCCCACCATTCCGCTGCGCGTGCCGGACCCGGCCAGGAGATAGAGCTGCGGCGCGCAGGCCGCGGCGATGAGTATGAGTCCCACGGCCCGAGAGCGGATTCTGGGCAAGGCCGCAGGCAGGGCGAAGGCCAGGGGGGTGGTCAGGGCCATCAGGTTGCCTACCCGCGCCGAGTCCATGGAGCCCGTGAGGCGATGGCCCACCAGAGGTTCGCCCTTGATCAAGTCTATTCCGTTCAGTCCCTGCCAGACCCCATCCAGTCCCTCGTATACGCCCATGAACACGAACAAGAACAGCAGGCGGCGCAGAGACAAGGGTGAACGGCAGCACTCGATGCCAACGAGGAACAGGAGGAACGCCTTGTAAGCGTTGGTCTTGAGGGCGTACAACCCGGACGAGGGATCGATGCTGTGCAGTGTCTTGAAGATCAGAAGCCCAAGGAACAAAAAGTAGAGCCCCTTGATGGGGAAAAATTTGAGATACGAATGGCGATAACCGAGCGCATGCATAAGTACAAGCCCGATCCCGGCGATTACAGCGAAGATTTCGCGTAGGCTGATGCCCAGCGGGAAGAACAGGACGAATCCTCCCAGGCCGAGGGCAACGAGCCACAGTGCGACCGTTTCTTGCTGATTGGTTCGAGAGTGTGTGTGGGGCGTCTGAGGGTTAGTCATGACGGCAGGACCGAGTGTGGGCCGGTTGTGAGAAAATGGCTTTGGCGCATGGGTTGGGGTGGTTCCTCCTTCCTCGACATTAATGTCAAGGTTGTGTACATCACGATTCCAGCATATGCCAAGGGCAATGCTGGGGGAATCCTTTCAATAGCTGTTGAACCAAGCGTGACGGAGCCATGGAAGCATATATTGCAGTCTTCATCTGCGCCCTGTGCCTGTCTCTCGTCCTAACGCCTCTGGCGCGGGCCGCAGGCAAGCGCTACGGGGCCATGGATATCCCCGACCAACGCAAGGTCCATGACCAGCCCAAACCCAGGACCGGGGGGCTTGCCATCTTTATGACCTTCGTGCTGACCATGGGTATGGGGTATGCTTTGGTTAAACGGCCGGCTCCCTTCGGGGCCCAGGAGCAGTACCTCCTAGCCGGGGCCCTGGCCTGTTTTCTGGTGGGCTTCGTGGACGACGTCCGGCGTCTGTCTGCCTGGACCAAACTCGTGGCCCAGATCATGGCGGTGAGCATCGCCTTCTACGGGGGCAACCGGATCAACCTGTTGCCGTTCGCGGGGGTGGCGATCCCGCTCTGGCTTAGCTACTGCCTTACCGTGTTCTGGTTCCTGCTGTTCATCAACGCCATTAACCTGATCGACGGGTTGGATGGATTGGCCGCGGGCATCTGCCTGTTCACCAGTATCCTCATGGTGGGCATCTCGTTCGTGCGCGGCGAGTTCACCCTAGTTCTAGCATTCACGGCCTTGTCCGGGGCCCTGCTTGGATTCCTGAAATACAATTTTAATCCCTCGACTATCTTCATGGGTGATGGGGGTAGCTATTTCCTGGGTTTTATTATCTCGGGGCTGGGTGTCTACGGTTCGGCCAAAGGCCAGGTGGGCGCGGTGTTTATGCTGCCGTTTATCGGCCTAGGCGTGCCCATCTTCGATACTCTGATCACCCCTATCCGTCGCTTCATCCGCGGACGTAAGATGTTCTCCCCGGACAACGGGCACGTGCATCACAAACTCATCGCCATGGGTCTGACCACCCGCCGGGCCGTTTTGATCCTGTACATCTTGACCTCGGTCCTTTGTTTGGCGGCCATCGCGGTCGTGCACATCCGAAATGAGATGATCGGGCTCATCGTGATCATGGCGGCCCTAGGCCTGTTATTCTTCTCTCGCCGGAGCGAGGGCGGGAAGCTGAGTTTCAGGGGGGCTAACGTCTGGCTTAGGGACTTGGCCGACGTCTCAGGCATTAGCAAGGAGCGCCGTCAGTTCCTGGACCTACAGTTGGGCATCGGTGCCAGCCGCGATCTGGACGAACTGTGGGAGCACGCCTGCCGGATGGCCAGTTCGCTGAGCATGGATTTCGTCGAACTCAGGATTTGGAGAGAACCCAACTCGCTCGGCTGCGATGGCAATCAGGCCGTGTACACATGGGCCGACGAGGGGTTCAACACCAACACCGATATCTGCAGGCAGGGCCTGCTCAAGGTGGAGTTGCCGCTGCTCGGTCCCGACGCGAAGGAGCTGGGGCTGATCTGGTTCATCAAGGACATAGGCAAGACCCCTATCTCGCCGCACACCTTCGTTCGCCTAGAGCAGTTTAGGCGTTCGGTGGAGGAGTTGCTGGTTCGGCTTGCTCTGGCCGAACCGACCTCGGGCGGTGGGACTGGAACGGAAAAATGACCATTATGCCGAAGATGAGGTTGTCATGCAGGTAGTGATCCTTTGCGGAGGGCTCGGAACCCGCCTGAGAGAGGAAACGGAATACCGGCCCAAGCCCATGGTCAACATCGGCAGCAGGCCGATTTTGTGGCACATCATGAAGACCTACGCCCATTACGGGCATCATGAGTTCGTGCTACCCCTGGGCTATAAAGGCGAGATTATCAAGGACTTTTTTTTACACTACGAGGCCATGAACAACGACGTGACCTTGGAACTGGGCAAGGGCTCACCCGAGGCCGTGTGTATGCACAACTGCCATGACGAGGCGGGCTGGAAGATCACGCTTTCCAACACAGGGGAGAAGACCCTGAAGGGCGGGCGGTTGAAGCGGGTGCAGCAGTACATCACCGGCGACACCTTCATGCTCACCTACGGCGACGGTGTAGCCGACGTGGACATCAACAAGCTCCTGGAGTACCACCACACCCATGGCAAGCTGGCCACAGTGACCGGAGTCAGCGCCACAGCCCGTTTCGGTGAGCTGATCTTGGATGGGGACAACGTGGCCTCGTTCCAGGAGAAGCCCGAGCAAACTGGCAGCCAGGCCTTGATCAGCGGCGGGTTCTTCGTTTTCAACCGAAGGATATTCGACTGTCTGACCGAGGACGAGGACTGTGATCTAGAATACGGACCCCTGGAGACCATCGCCGCCCAGGGCGAGATGATGGTCTACCGCCACGACGGCTTCTGGTACTGCATGGACACTCTGCGCGACATGGATGCCCTGAACAAGATGTGGGCCGAGGGCAAGGCCCCCTGGAAGATCTGGTAATGTTCGCTGGCATCTACCGTGGAAAAAGGGTTCTGGTCACTGGGCACACCGGGTTCAAGGGGTCATGGCTTTGCCTGTGGCTGGAGGAACTCGGGGCGCAGGTCTGCGGATACTCGCTGGCCCCGGACACCGACCCGGCCCATTTCCCCCTGCTTGACCTCAAGGCGCGGTCCGAGATTGCCGACATCCTAGATTACCAGCACCTTGCGCAGGTGATGGCCGATTTCCAGCCCGAGATCGTCTTTCATCTTGCCGCTCAGCCCCTTGTCCGGCGCGGCTATGCCCAGCCTCTGGAAACGCTGAACACCAATGTGATGGGCACGGCCCATGTGTTGGAGGCCTGCCGCGGGGCCGACTCCGTCCACGCTGTGGTCGTGATCACCAGCGATAAGTGCTACGAAAATCAGGAATGGATCTGGGGCTACCGGGAGACCAACCCCATGGGCGGCTACGACCCCTATAGCGCATCGAAGGGTTGTGCCGAGTTGGTTGTCAGTTCGTATCGCAGGTCGTTTTTCCAGCCGAGCAATGAAAGTATAGGCCCAGAAACCCTGCTGGCCAGCGCCCGTGCCGGCAATGTGATTGGCGGCGGGGATTGGGGTGAAGACCGACTGGTGCCCGACATCATGCGCGCCATTGCCGCAAGGGAAACCGTCACCCTGCGAAACCCGGGGGCCACGCGACCTTGGCAGCATGTGCTCGAACCCCTTTCCGGCTACCTGCTGCTGGGACAGAGGCTGTTGCAGGGCAGGCCCGAGTGCGCCTGTGGCTGGAATTTTGGTCCGGCCGATGAGGATGCGCTCACTGTGGCTCAGGTGGCCGAGCAGATCAAGGCTCGTTGGGACGCGTTCTCCTACGCTGTCGAAACGACAACCAATCAACCCCACGAGGCCGGACTGTTGCGCCTCGATTGCACCAAAGCTCGCACCGAGCTGTCCTGGGTGCCGGTCTGGAAGGCGGGCACGGCACTGGACAAGACCGTGGACTGGTACCGCACCTATTATCAGCAGGGCAGATCCATTGCTTCGGAGCAGATTGGCGAGTACGTCCGTGATGCCACAAGCCAGGGGCAGATCTGGGCCGGGGACGAATCGGAATGATCATCAAGCCGACGTCGATCTCGGGGGTGATGGTGCTGGAGATCGAGCCCGTGGCCGACCACAGGGGGTCCTTCGCGCGGCTCTACTGCGAGAGGGAGTTAGCCCAAGTCCTGGGGGGCAAAAGAGTCGTTCAGATCAATCATTCCCGAACGCAGGAAAAGGGGGCTGTGCGAGGGATGCATTTCCAGCACCCGCCCCACGCTGAGATGAAGATCGTGCGCTGCCTGAAAGGCCGGGTCTATGATGTCGCCCTGGATCTGCGCGCTGATTCTCCGACCTTTCTTTCTTGGCACGCCGAAGAGCTTTCCCCCGCAGGGGGGAGGGCCTTGCTCGTCCCCGAGGGCTGCGCCCACGGGTTCCAGGTGCTTGAGGAAGACAGCGAATTGCTCTATCTGCATACCGCGTTTTATGAACAGGCTGTCGAAGGCGGGGTTCGACATGACGACCCCCGGTTGGCCATCCATTGGCCGCTTCCTGTAACCGACATCTCAAGCAGAGACAACAACCACGCCCTGCTTGCAGAATCGTTCCCCGGAATCATCTTGTGAATTGCCGACACTGCCACACGCCCCTTGAACATGTGTTCCTTGACCTTGGCTTTGCACCGCCGTCAAACGCCTATCTGGGGCAGGAAGATCTGGACAAGCCCGAACTCCATTTTCCGCTCAAGGTCTATGTCTGTGACCACTGCTGGCTGGTCCAGACCATCGACTATGCCCAGGCTGACGAGTTGTTCAGACCCGACTATGCCTATTTTTCATCGACCTCGTCGACCTGGCTCAAACATGCCGAGGCCTTCACGGATATGATCTGCGACCGCCTGAGCTTAGGCCACGAGAGCATGGTGGTGGAGGTGGCCTCCAACGACGGCTATCTGCTCAAGAATTTCGTTGCCAGAAATATCCCCTGTTTGGGGATAGAGCCCGCCAGTGCCACGGCACGTGCCGCCGAGGCCCTAGGCGTGCCCGTCGTCAAAGAGTTTTTTGGCGAACAATTGGCCGGGGACCTGGTTGCTCAAGGGCGCAGCGCCGACCTCATCGTGGCCAACAACGTCTATGCCCATGTGCCGGACATCAATGACTTCACCCTGGGCATGAAGACCCTGCTCAAGCCGGGCGGCACCATTACCGTGGAGATCCAGCACGTGCAGCGTCTAATGGAACGCGCGCAGTTCGACACCATCTATCACGAGCATTTTTCCTACCATTCCCTGAGCTCGATCACCAATATCTTTCAGAGGCATGGTCTGCGGGTATTTGACGTGCAGGAACTGACCACCCATGGCGGCAGTCTGCGGGTCTACGGTTGCCACGAGCACGATCCCCGGCAGGCCGAGCCCGCCGTGCAGAAAGTCATGGACGGAGAACGGCAGGGCGGCCTGCATGACGTGAAGACGTACCGCGACTTTCAGGCCAAGGCCGACAGGATCAAGGACGATCTGCTGTTGTTCCTCATTGAGCAGAAAAGACTGGGCAAACGGGTTGTTGGCTACGGGGCCGCCGCCAAGGGCAACACCCTGCTCAACTATGCCGGGGTCAGGCCGGATTTGCTGCCTTTTGTCTGTGATGCAGCCCCCTCCAAGCAGGGCAAGTTTCTGCCTGGGAGCCATCTGCCCATTGTGGCTCCAGCGGCCATCCGCGAATCCCGACCAGACATCCTGTTGATCCTGCCGTGGAACATCGCCGGGGAGATCATGAAACAGCACACGTACATCGGTGAGTGGGGTGGCCGTTTCGCCGTGGCCGTTCCCACTCTGGACATTATTGGGCTCGAGCGAGACTGAACGTGTTGCCACTTATCACGCCGTGAGACGGGAAGTTACACAACTATGAACCGCATTCATTATACCAAACCCTCCATCACCGAGCTTGAAGTCAGTTACGCGACGGACGCGGCTCGGAACGGCTGGGGTGAGCATTGCTACGAATACATCGGACGCTTTGAGGAGGGCTTCCGCAGCCATCTCGGCGTAAGGCACGCCATCGCGACCTCCAGCTGCACCGGAGCTTTGCATATGGGCCTAGCGGCACTAGGCGTTGGCCCCGGGGACGAGGTCGTCCTTGCCGACACGAACTGGATCGCTAGCGTGGCGCCGGTCTTGCACCTTGGTGCCACCCCGGTCCTCGTTGATATCCTGGTGGACTCCTGGTGCCTAGACCCCGTACAGGTAGAAAGGGCCATCACTCCGCGAACCAAGGCGATCATCGCTGTGCATCTCTATGGAAACCTCTGCGCGATGGATGAACTGTTGGCTATCGGAGAACGGCACGGCATCACTGTGGTGGAGGACGCCGCAGAGGCGATCGGTTCGGTCCTGCACGGCAGGCGGGCTGGTTCTATGGGGCGTTTTGGGGCGTTTTCTTTTCACGGGACAAAGACGCTGACCACGGGGGAGGGAGGCGTGTTTGTCACCAACGACGACGAGCTCTACGAAAAGGTCCTGACCCTTAGCAATCACGGCCGCTCCAGGAAACAGCAGAAGCAGTTTTGGCCCGACGAGGTGGGATTCAAGTACAAGATGTCCAACGTGCAGGCGGCCATCGGCTGTGGACAACTGGAGCGTATTGGAGAACTTATTTTCCGCAAGCGTGAAATCATGGCTTACTACCGTGAGCGTCTTCGGGAATTTGATGGGCTGCATCTGAATCCCGAGCCTGAAGGCACGGTCATTGGGGCCTGGATGCCCACGGCTGTGTTCGCGCCGGAGACCAACGTCACCCGCGAGCGTCTGCAAGAGGCTTTTGATGCAATGAATATCGACGCCCGAGTTTTCTTTCACCCCCTATCCTGCCTGCCCATGTTCGAACAGCGGCCGGAAAATATTCATGCCTGGGACATCCCTGGGCGTGCCATCAACCTGCCAAGCTACCACGATATGACCGAGGCGGATCTGGAGCGCGTGGCAGACGTGCTGGACGCTCTCTGCACCCGCCCTGGCGGAGGGGAATAGTATGCGGATTCAAGGGGCGCAGACCAGGGTCATGATCGCCGGGGTGGGTGGTGCCTCTCTGGGTACGGAAATCTTCAAATCCCTGGTGTTGGCCGGGGGGGTGGAGATCTACGGCTGCGACGTCTCGCCTACGGCCTACGGACTGTACCAGCCGGGATTTGCCAAGACCTACAGGATTACGCGGGACCGATACGTGGACCAGGTGCTGGACTGTTGCCGAGACGCTGGGGTGGAGTTTCTGATCCCTGGGGGCGAGCAGCCCATGGCCCTGCTCGGGGCTGCCGCAGAGCGCCTGGAAGCCGCGGGTGTAAGGCTGTTGATGAACGCGCCTGGGGTGGTGGCCGCTTGTTCTGACAAAAACGAGACCTTCCGGCTCCTGGCTTCTCTCCAGGTGCCCATGCCCAGGACTGCGGGCATCGGCCTTGATTTCGACGCGCAGACTGTGGGCTTGCCTTGCATCGTCAAGCCCGCAACCGATTCCGGGGGTAGCGCGGGTGTCTTCTTCGCATTGACGACCGAAGAAGTAGCCGTCTACGCGGACTACATCCGACGCATGGGGGGGACCCCCGTGGCCCAGGAATACGTGGACGAAGGCGAGGGGGAGTTCACCATCGGCGTGCTTTCCCTGCCCGATGGCACGATTGTTGGTTCTATTGCGCTTAGGCGGGTGTTTGACGCCAAGCTTTCGGTGTCCTACCGTGGCCGGGGTGGCCTCATCTCTAGCGGCTACTCCCAGGGCTACATTGACCATTTTCCGGGCCTCTGCCGTCAAGCCGAGCGCATTGCCGCTGGCATCGGCAGTCGTGGCCCCATCAATGTCCAGGGCCGGGTGCGTGGCGGGGTGCTGCTGCCCTTCGAGATCAATCCCCGCTTCTCGGCTTCCACCCACCTTCGCTCCTTGGCGGGCTTCAACGAGATCGAAATGCTCATTCGCTACCACCTGACGGGGCGGCGACCCGAGGCCCCGACTATCCGCCCGGGCTGGTACCTGCGCAGTTTGGCTGAGGATTTTATCCCTGTGGAGAAGATTCTGCCATGATCTGCTGGATCACTGAACGCCTGGGTACTGCACCGTTTTCATCCGTCCTGCCCGAGGGGGCAGTGCGTGTGGACATAAGAGAACTGGTCGACCGCGGCGGCAATCCCGCTGAGGAGCTGCTGGGCCGCACGGATGCCGCGCTTGAGGCCCTTGAGAGTGGCTGGCGGGTGCTCCTTTGCTGCGACCATGGCATTTCGCGGAGCAATGCCATGGCTGCCTTGGTGTTGGCCCTGGCCGAGGGCCTGTCGTTCTCGGTGGCAGTGCGCAGGGTACTGGATGCAACGGGCGACGCTGAAATGCACTTGGACATGCTTGGAACGGCCCGCGCCGCGTATGCCCGAAGGAGCGGCGAGGCCGAAATCCGCAGGGATGACTCCTGCTGGTTGTTGACGGGCGGGCAGGGCTATCTCGGCTCCGCATTGCGCCGAGCGGCTCCCCCGGGGGTCCGCATCGCCGCCCCGTCGCACGGAGAGCTTGACCTGCTACGGGGCAGCGCAGGACTTGATCTGTTTGTCCGGGACCACGGCGTGTCGCGCATTTTGCATTTCGCTACGCCCCGGGTCGGGAACGTCAACTCGGCCTTGGGAGAGAGCTTGGTGATGCTGCGCAACGTGCTGGACACCTGCGCAGCCAATGGAGCCTCCCTGCTGCTCCCCTCGCGTTGGGAAGTCTTCTCCGGGGACGAGGGGACCCGCATCGAGGCCGACGAGGAAAGGCCGTTGCGGCCTAAGGGGATACTGGGTGACACCAAATTTCTGCTGGAGACCCTGGCCCAGGAGTACGCGCAGCGCTCGGGCCTGGAGGTGACAATCCTGCGGAGCGGCCTCGTCTACGGGCGGGGCGGCGGCCCGAATTTCATGCAGGGCTTCGTCAGGCGGGCGCTGGGCGGTGGCCCCATCGTCACTCATGCCTACCGCAACGGACCGCCTGCGTTGGACCTGCTCCACCAGGACGATTGGGTCCGGGCTTGCCTCAGTCTGTTGAAAGACGGGGCAGGAGGTGGTGTCTACCACTGTGGGTCCGGGCGGCTGGTCCAGACGCACGACGTGGCGCTGGGGATCGCGACGGCGTTGTCGTCACCGAGCCGAGTGGAAGCCGTGCGGATTGACGACGTCACGGCCAATGTGCTGCTGGTTTCGGAGAAGCTGAATCGGGCGACCGGGTGGACGCCCGAGAAGGAATTCGAGACGGAACTGCCCCTGTTCGCCAGAGACAACGCGGCAACAACATCGCAAACGGGAGGATTCCATGGCGGATAGAAGCGAAGAGAAGAGGCGTCAGGAATCGTTCATCTGGTCCAGGACGAAATTTCATAGTGAATACAATATGTTTCTGGCGCAATATAAGGCTGAGTCCTGCCTTGAGAACAAGGTTGGAAAGAGCCTGCTGGACATCGCTTGTGGGGATGGGCTGATGACTGAGATTTTTGCGGCTCATTTCGAGACGGTCGTTGGCGTCGACGCCAACGGCGTGCATTTGGCCGAGGCCAGGAAACGCCTTCCCGGGGTCGAGTTCCACGAGAATTTGATCGAGGAGTTGGATTTGGATGCGGCCTTCGACACCATTACCATGCTCGACCTCTTGGAGCACGTCGAGGACCCCGCGGCGGTACTGCGCAAGGCGGCTTCGATGCTCACGGACGATGGCGTGCTAATCGTGCACGTCCCCAATGCGTATGCCATCAACAGGCGGCTGGCCGTCCTCATGGGGACGTTGGAGCACTGCGAGGAGCTGTCCCCTTTCGACATCGAGATCGCGGGGCACCGGCGTTCCTATTCTCTGGATTCCCTGTGCCACGAGGTGGAATGCGCCGGGCTCAAGATTCGATCCACCGGGGGCATCTTCTACAAGATGTTGTCTACTGCCCAGATGGATTGGTTTCTGAAAAACGGCCTATGGGAGGGCAACGAGTTCGGCTGGGGCCGTGTGGGCGGCCCCGGGAGAGACTGGAAGGCAGAATTCTGTCGGGCGTCCTACGAGCTTGGCAAGAAACAGCCCGAGGACTGCAACATCATCTACGCCTGCATCACTAAGTAAGGGCGCAACTCCGTATCGGGACACAGAGGGATTTATGGACCCAATCTTAGATTTCAAGCGTCAGGTCGAGGATAATGTCATGGCCCTGGGCCGGGACGTGGACGCGCAGGCCCTGTCGCGGATATGGTCGCGCGAGACCAACCGCAACGGCTACACCTACAACTTTTCCTGGTTGGGCCGCCCCATCATTCAGTATCCGCAGGACATGGTCGCCATGCAGGAGTTGATCTGGCAGATCAAGCCCGACCTGATCATCGAGACCGGCATCGCCCATGGCGGTTCGCTCATCTTCAGTGCCTCCATGCTGGCCATGCTGGACATGGCCGAGGCCATCGAACTCGGCGCGAGCATTGACCCCAAAGCATCCAAGCGCAAGGTACTGGGCATCGACATCGATATACGCGCCCACAACCGCGCCGCCATCGAGGCTCATCCCATGGCTTCGCGCATCCAGATGATCCAGGGCTCGTCCATCGCCGATGAAGTTATCGCCCAGGTGCAGGACATTGCCGCGGGGTACTCTCGAGTGCTTGTCTGTCTGGACTCCATGCACACCCATGAGCATGTCTTGGCGGAACTGGAGGCCTACGCTCCCTTGGTCAGCCTCGGCAGCTACTGCGTTGTGTTTGACACCCTTATTGAAGACATGCCGTCGGATCTGTTTGCGGACAGGCCGTGGGGCAAGGGTGACAACCCTAAGACCGCTGTCTGGGAGTACCGCAAGACCCACTCCGAGTTTGAGGTCGACACGGATATCCCCCACAAGCTGCTGATTACCGTGGCACCGGATGGATACTTGAAGCGGGTGTCGTGAGAATTCCGCACGTGGGGAGGGGGAGGACAGATTCTCTCAGGGGACAAGGCCTGGAGGGGGGTGCTCCCTGAGGATAGCTTTCTCCGGGGTTCTAGTTGCTTGAGTCTGAACTATTTGTGGTAGGTGTTTTGACCCCTATCCCTAAACTGTACCGGTCGAACGTGCGGGTATCCCACTTGGTGGAATGGCTCTCTGGCAACGGTTCCTGATACACGGCGAAGGAAACCGTAGAGTTCGCCACATGGCTCGGCCTTCTGGCCCGCTTTACCCTGGTCAGAAGCACGGAGAGCAAGGGTATGGCCGAGGCGTTCGTCAAAACGTTCAAGCGGGATTACGTCGGAAGCCACCCTTGTCTCGACGCCGTAACGGCCATGGGTAAACTCGCAGGATGGTTTGAGGACTACAACGAAAATGCGCCCCACAAGAGGCTAAGGATGCGTTCTTTTCGATAATTCATCCGTTCATTGCAAACGTCTGCCTGTCCGGTTTTATAGGGGCAACTCCAGTTTGGGTATCTGGTTCTATGGGGGCAACTCCAGTTTGGGTATCTGGTTCTATGGGGGCAACTCCAAGTGGGCTGTTCCAAGATGGAGCGGTTAGCTGGATAGAGAGCCTTCTATCAGGGCTGTCCTCTCGTGCGCTTGGGAGTTATTTGGGTGGTATTCTGCTGATGCGAGTCCCGCCAGAGCCCAGAATTGCTTAGAGAATTCACCACTGAATAGGTTCATTTCGACCATCGCCCCCGTCATCGCTGCAATCCAGATAATAAGGTAATATCTTCTCTTGCGATCCTCTGTCTTGATTAGGCCGGTGACCAAGTTTCCATAGGTCCAGATGATGAACGCGCTTAGCGTTACTGCGGCCATACTACCATAAGATGCAGCAACACGCAGGAACGTGTTATGTACGATGTGCTTTACATGTAGCACGTTGTGCTCGAATTTGGGGCCAAGTCCTATGAGAGGGTGGTCCGAAATGACGTCAAGGGCCAGTCTGTATGATTTAATACGTGTTTGGACGGTTTTCGGGGACATGGCGATGAGCCTGTTGTTGGCTTCCTGGATTACTGGCCAGAGAAGAAAGGTACCTAATAGTGCCACTGCTAAAATGGAACAAAGGATGATGCCGGGATGAATGCCGCGTTTCTTTGGGTTTTTTGTTAGAATCCGGAATAGGCCGAACAGGACAGCGAGGCTCGCGTAGAAGATGAGGGTCGCCACCCAAGTACTCCTGGATAGAGACATTATCAATCCCGTAACGATGACAAGTGAAGAGAAGACCCCTGCAAGTCTCTTGAGTGGGTTATGGTGCAGTATCCAGCGCATCCCGATGGCAAGCCCAACGATTCCTGAAATACCGTAGCTGCCTCGAGATTTCATTAGGCCTGTCGCACCATTATGGATAACTCCAAAGAGTTCGAAAGATTTATTTGACGTTAATGTCGAGAGGGGTTCGAAGTAGGGCACGATGCCGAAGATGTGCCCTAGGCCTATGATGGGAGGGAGCAGTGTACTGGCAAGGATAGCTGCTTCCCAGTGGCTCTTGTGGATGTGTGATGCCACTGTGAAGGCCACAAAAAAAAGAAGGCCGGCGCCAATGCAAGGGGTACTGGCGGAAAGAGCTTGTTTTAGAGGGAGATGGTAGAGATTTCCGCCTACGACAAGCATGATGAATGCTCCCAGGCAAGATAGTATTCCGTAGCTTGGCATCAGCCAATTTTTGGGGTGGGTGATTCCCCAATACAATATCAAAACGGCGAACAGGGCGGCCGCTGCGTTGGGGGGAGAAAGATTGAACCCCACTTTGAGTAAGTGGAATTCGGCGAAAGGCAGCAGGACGAGGCAGAGCAAGGCGAAGATGTGATGGAGGCTCATGGGGCATTCACCTGCTCGAAAACGCGGGTCAGATTGGTGATTTCATTTGCGATGGAATGGCTGGATTGTATTTTAGCCATCGCCTGTGTTCCTGCCTTAATGAGTATTAAGGGGTCCACGATTACTCGGCGCATAGCTTCTGCAAGTTTAGGTGGATGGCCAAAAGGAACTAACCAACCAGTCTTGCCGTGGTCGATTATATCCGGCACTCCGCCAACCAGAGTGGCGATACACGGAATGCCCAAAGATGCGGCCTCTAGGATACAGCGCGGTGTGCCCTCCGACAGAGAAGGGAGCAGCAGGCAATCAATTTTTAGCATTTGATTCAAAGGTTGGGCAACCCAGGTGTGGAATCGGACGATCTCCTGAAGGCCAAGGTTCTTTGTAAGATTAAGAAGCTGTTGAGAATAGTTACCTTCACCGTAGATGTCCAAGGTGGCTTTTGTACCCTCTGCGTGGAGTTTTGCCAGGGCCTTGAGGGCATACTGGATTCCTTTGTCTGAGCTGAGGCGTGCAAAGATGCCAAAATGAATCTGCCCGTTGGTGTCCCTCCAGTTTTTTTTGAGTTCATGTTGCTCAACGCTGATGGGCGCGAGGTGGATTGCCTTGCCTTCTGGTACGCCATACTTGCTCTGTAGCAATTCGATGATGCCCGGTGATATAGCGATGATATCGTCGGCAAGGGCCAAAGATATCTTGGTGGCCAATGCGTATATCCACGTCCTTGGTGACCAGCAAAGACTCGGAGGAATAGGATCACCCGCGATGTGCAGCCCCAGGCGTACGGATTTAAGCCCTAGGATCCGGGCAAGTTGTATGGCTATGCCAGAGGCCAAGCCGGGCCAAAGAAACATGGCCAGGACGTAGTCGGGGCGGCACTTAAGGATGGACCATAAGATTCTTAGTGCCGCAGGGAGAATCAAGATGCGGCCGAACCGGTTCATGGTTTGAGTGGGGATGCAGGTTATTCCTTCACTGATTCTGGGGGTGATATTGTCCGGGGCGGTGGAATAGAAAAGTAGCGAGAGCTTCATCTTTTGCGATAAGTATCGCCCCCAGAGCTCTAACCTGCGGATGGTTCCTCCCTTGGTGGAGAGAGGTGCGGTTACAAGGAGGATGTTTAACGAGGCGGTTTTCATTGGATATACGTTTTGGCTAAATAATATACTCTGGCGCCATTGAAGTCGTCCTGTCAACAGTTATTGTTTGTGCGTGGCACGGCGGGTGACAGCGGATCGCTAGCCCTTTAGTCGAAGGAATTTCCACTTAACGATTTGCCAAGTCAGGGTGGGGGAGAATGCCAAACGCATCCAACTCGCCAAGCGACGCCAGAGGCTCTGAAGGATCACGGCAAGGTGTTTGGTGTTAAGCAGAGTGACGGCTGAAGCTCCCCGACTGATTGGTTCGTAGCCGTGGCGTTCAAGGGTTCGCCGGCATAAGTAGTCAAAGACGTAGAGCTCAGAAGTAGGAACTTCCTGCCTCCAGGCATCAATCCTTGTGGCATCCACCTCTTTTGTGATTTTTTGGTGTATTGCACTTTCCTTTGCTGGAATTCGTTTTGAATACTCGGTTGAACTGGCGTTGTTATCGGCAGGCAACCCCAGGCTTCTGTACACCGTTGCTACGGTTCGGTCTGGATACTTAAGTAAGTCTTCGAAGCAGACCGTTAAAATTTTCTCGGGATGTAGCTTCGTGAATCCATGTACGTGGTTGACAAAGCTCCGCCAATGTCGAGCCGCTGTCAATGTGTCGCGAGCCATAATTTTGCCTGGAGCATAAGGTCGCTCGGTGAACCGTTTCGAGTTGAATACAGCTCGTCCATCACGCAGTATGTGAATGAATCCGGCTTCTGGAAGGTGCTGTGTGATTTGATTGATCCAGTATCCGTTGGCGCCATCCTTGATAATCACGTTTTTGGCCTCCGGTTTGATGTGGTCCGCATAGGCCTCAGATAGAGCTTGTGCGACGCTAGAGATGGAGTAGGGGCCACTGCTCGGTAGGCGAGCCGCAATTAGTCTATCCGGAAGGTCCAGTTGAGCTATGCGTTCTCCACAGCGAAGTATTGTTAGAATTTTTTCGGATGTTGTTGCGCCTTTCAACTGTTTTTGTTGCTCCAGGAGCAGCCGCATGAAATTGCTCTCGGTGGTCACCACGATATCCTTGTGGGCGTCGAGTTGTGAGGAGAGCAGTGTCGAGCCAGAGCGCGAGTCGTAAATCAGAAAAAATAGGCGGCGTGGATCGCCACGTAGGTTTTTAGAATTGGTCATGCCACTTTTCTCCAATGGCTGAGGGAACAGTTGGCGAGTTGTTCCACGAAGCTGATGTCGTCCTGGAAGATTGGAATTAGCCGATCCTTCTGCGCGGGAGCCAGCGGAGGGTAGTCGAAGTCTTTTATATTGGTTTGACGGAGCAAGTGAACGGCAGCCCGCAAAGGTGGTTTGATGCCGTCGTGCAGTGTAACCCTGAGGACGTTACAGGCTGGCGATTTCAGCAGCCGCTGCAGGGTGGGCCACCGAGGCAGGGCTGCCGTGTTGTGTGACCGTCCCAACTCGCGTGTCCGGAGCCCCGGTTCCACTCCGATGAAGGTGCAGGCTTCGTCGAAGGTGGTTCCCGGCAGGGTGCGCAACCGTTCGGAAAACAGAATAAGAATTTGACTTCGGGGGAAGATGGCCAGAAAGCGTTCCAAATGTTCACGGTAGTGGCTGTTGTATGCATAGCGGCGCATGCGAGGGTGACCCGCGTCGAGCATTGCGTCGAAGTCGGGTAGGCGCATCCCTGCCTTTCGTTCCTGCCAGTATTGCGAATACATTCGGGCAACGGGGTCGCGCAGTATGAAAACCAGTCTGACAGAGGGGATATGCCGTCTGATTAATCCCGCGGCATCGGGGGCGTGCATGTAGAGCGTCGAGGCCTCGCCAAATGCCCTATGGGAATTTTCTGCTGTGAACAGACTCTCATACCACGCTAGTCCCCTGGAATAGGATCCGCTGGCCGTGGGTGCGCCCGGCCCTCCCCCTTCATTCATTCCTTTAATTTCGGAAAAAAATGCGGGTTCCTTGATGCGGGCCATGCAGACCTGGGGGTGGGTGTTGAGCTGGCTCCAAAGAGTTGTTGTTCCTGACTTGCCGGCTCCGGCGATGATGAATGTGGGCAGCATCAGGGGTCACCTCGAGGTAAAGGGCATGAAATAGGTTCTGATGCCCGTGTGACGTTGGGCTAGATGGCTGAGCAGGATAAATTGCAGGACCATCGTTCCGGAGGCGGCGCATGCGATCCACAAAAGTTGGCCGCTCTGTGCCGCGAGAATGAGGGCCGCTATGGCGAACAGGCAGAACAGGATATTGACCCGCATGGTCAGCATGTGTTGCCCGGTCATCTGCAAGACGACCCCGGCTGCTGAGAGGTAGTTGCGCACGGCAAGCCCTGTCACGAGGATAAACAGGATGGGACCCTGGCCCGCAAAGGCCGGGCCGAAGACCTTGGAGAGCAGGGTATTTCCATAGATCACGAAGAAGGCCACGAGGATCAGCCCCACGGCAGTGGAAAGCAGAGACGCCTTGCGGCAGAGCGCGCCCAGTTCTTTGATCTGATTCTTGGCATAGAGCCCTGCGACCATGGGTTGCAGCATCTTGGTGACCGGAGTCAGGGCCGAGACAAGGGTGGTCACGCGTTTAACGGGCCCGAACAACCCTGCCATTTCCGGTCCCATGAGCCAGCCAATGACAAGCATGTCCGAGGCTCCCCGCAAGACAGCCGTGGCCGAGGCCACACCCAGTGGGATGGAGACCCCGATCATGTGCGAAAGGCTTGGCCCGTGTTCCGGTTCATTTTTGCGGTATGGAGCCAGTGCAGACCCGCACCAAAATCTTGCAAGGACGAGCCCTGCGATGGAACAGAGCAGCCATGCGGTCAGCACGCCTTCGAGGAGCAGTCGCTCTGGCTTCATGAGATAGAGGATGCCAAGGACGAGGAACAGGAAACACTGCCGGACCACGCCGTCGCTCATCGAGGATTTGCCCATTTTGTCCATGGCCCGGAGCATGGAGGACTGAATTCGTTCAACGGTCATGACGGCGATCATTCCGAGCAGGAAATATCGGATAATCGGCGGAGCGCCTTTGAACCAGAGTGTTTCCAATAGCTGCCAGCCAACCCAGATGATGCCCAACACCCCTGCCGTGGCGGCAAAGACGATGCCGTTTAGTCTTGAAACAACCACGGTGACACTGCCAGGAGTGTTGGCCACGGCTTCACTGATGAATTTCTGGTTTCCCTGTTCGACTCCCATGCCGGAGAAAATGGACGCGATGGTCGCCACTTGGAGCAACAGAAAATAGAAACCCATTTCGGCAATGCTTAGTGACCTTGCGAGGATCGCCACAATACCGAACGTCGAGGTCGCGCGGGCAAGGAAAGCGGCTGAAAGCCAGGCTGTTCCGCTTGTGAGCTGGCGTAGTAGAGATCGCTCCATCGTTTGTTTCGTTCGGGTGACTGCCTTTGGTGTTGTCTTGAATAGGGTTGCATGGCTAGCGTAGACGTCGAGAAGGAAGGGTTTCAGACGCCCGCGCATTTAATACATTTTTCAAGTTCGGTCGGCAACCACTGTCTCAAACGTTCGGCTCAGCGGCTCTGGCTCGGAGTTTTGTGTTTTTGGAAGACGGACTCGGATTGCTTGGATTTAATTGGGGGTGCCCCGGTCAGGAGGAAGGAATGTCCACGGAGCCTATTTTTGTGTAACCATTCTTGTATCATGGATGCAGGTCGACTGTTTCGATGTGGATATTCCTTGATGCAGCGCTGGATGTGTCAATTCAACGTGTTGCGCTTATCATCTTGGCTCACGCGCGTTGTCCTGGTTGACTGATTCACTCCTAATAAACTATTCAAGTTTAGGAAGCTTAAGAATTTCCGGATATTGATCTTGAAATCGCAACAGGCCGGTCTTGCAGGTTGGAGCGCTGATGTCCTTGGGGCCCAAGTTCAAATCCTTCTTTCACTCGGGTCGGTCCATCTCCAAGGACATGACCCTCTCCCTGGTGCTCTTTGCCCTGGTGGTGACCACCCTGGTTTCGGTGTTCGCCTACCAGACGCGCTCCAGGGAGATGCTCGGCGAGTTGCACGCCAAGGCGGACGAGTCCATTTCCGACGCCGCCTCCGTATTGACCGTCCCCATGTGGAATCTGGATGACCAGAGCGTGCGCATGGTGGGTTCCGCCTTCGCCAAGAACGAACTGGTCCAGGAGCTTTCCATCTCCGACGCCAAGGGCCGCGTCCTGTTTTCCCTGACCAAGAAGCGGACCGCTGCCGGGATGATCATGCTCCGGCAGGATGTCGTCTACAACGACCAGGCCATCGGCGCCGTCCAGGTCGCCTATTCCCTGGAATCCTATGAGCGCAACAAGCATGACCTGTTGGTCATGTCCATCATCAGCGGGCTCGGAGCCATCCTGGTCATCGCCCTGGCCACGGGAGTGCTGCTGCGCATCTATCTGCGCAAGCCCCTGGAGGCCTTGCAGCTGGGTGCCAGGCGGGTCGCCAGGGGCGACTACACCTGCCGTTTCGAGGGTGTGAATCAGAAGGAACTGCTGGAGATCGTAGGGCACTTTGGCGAGATGAGCTGTGAGGTCGAGTCCCGCGAGCGCGAGTTGCAGCGCGTGAACATCGACCTGCGCCGCGCCGAGCGCAAATACCACGCCATCTTCGAGAACGCCATCGAAGGCATCTTCCAGACCACCCAGGATGGCATTTTCATCAGCGCCAACCCCTCCATGGCCGCCATGTTGGGCTACGACTCCCCCGAGGATCTGCGCCTGTCTGTCACGGACATGGAACAGCAGCTCTATTTCGACCCCAAGGATCGCGAACGCTATCTGGCAAAGCTCTTCGAAGACGGGCGTGTTCAGGATTATGAAATCCGCCTGAAGCGCAAGGACGGGTCCATGCTCTGGGTGTTGCTGCATGCCCAGGTCATCCGCAATTCCGACGGCAGTGTGCGCATGCTGGAAGGCTCGCTCGTGGATATCACGGACCGGCGGCGCATGGAGGACGAACTGCGCCACCGCGCCCTGCATGACCCCCTGACCGGGCTGGCCAACCGCGCCTTGTGCCAGGATCGCATCAAGGGCGCCGTGGAGCGCGGGCGCCGTCGCGATGGGTATATGTTTTCTGTCCTGTTCGTGGACCTGGACCGCTTCAAGGTCATCAACGACAGCCTGGGCCATCGCTTTGGAGACACGCTGTTGGTGGAGGTCGGGCGCCGGCTGTCGACCTGCGTGCGCGAGCTGGACACGGTTTCCCGCTACGGCGGCGACGAGTTCATCATCTTGCTGGAGGAATTGACCAGCCAGCGCATGGCCATCCAGGCGGTGAAGCGCATCCGCGAACAACTGCGCACGCCCTTCACCCTGGGCGACCACGAGGTGCGCGTCACGGCCAGCATCGGCATCGTCGTCGGTGGGGGCGGGGGGCGCGCCACCCCTGAAAAACTCATCCAGCATGCCAACATCGCCATGCATGGGGCCAAGGCCGCGGGGAAGAACCGCTTCAAGGTGTTCACCCCGAGGATGATGGATTTGGCCGAACTGGTGTTGACCCTGGAAAACGAGATGCAGCCGGCCATCGCCCGGGGCGAGTTTTTTGTCGAGTATCACCCCATCATCCACTACAACGGCTCGGCCAGTCTCTTCGGGTTCGAGGCCCTGGTGCGCTGGAATCATCCCACCCGGGGGCTGCTGATGCCGGCCGAGTTCATCCCCGTGGCCGAGGAATCCGGGCGTATCCAGGACCTGGGGATGTGGGTTTTGGGCGAGGCCTGCAGGACCATCGCAGGCTGGCGCAGGGATATTCCCGGCACGGAACATCTGCTGGTCTCGGTCAACGTTTCGGGCCGGCAGTTTTCACAGGTGGATCTGGTGGAGCGAGTGGATCAGGTGCTGCGCGAGAGCGGTTTGCCGCATAACCGGCTCAAGCTGGAGATCACGGAAACGGCCATCATGCAGAATGCGGAGATGGCCATCGACAAGCTGGCCGCCCTGCGCGAGCGGGGGGTGCGCATCAGCGTGGATGATTTTGGGACCGGGTACTCGTCCATGAGCTATCTGCAACGCCTACCTTTGGACAGCCTGAAGATCGACCTGTCCTTTGTGCGGGCCATGGAGGAGTCCCAGGGCAACGTGGAGATCGTGCGGACCATCATCAATCTGGCTCATACCTTGGGTCTGGAGGTCATCGCCGAGGGCGTGGAGCGGCTCTCGCACCAGGACGCCCTGTGTGGCATGTCCTGCGAACTGCTCCAGGGCTTCTACTATTCCCGCCCCCTGAGTCGTGAGCATGCTACGGCGTTCATCACGGATTTCGAAGGATAGGCCGCGGGGCGGTCAGCGGGCGTAGTCGTCCAGCAGGTCCACGAAGGCGTTGGTCTGTTTGACCCTGTCCAGGGCCTTCTGGAAGCGCAGGATGAGCGTGTCGGCGGTGTCTTTGTGGAAGGCGAAGTAGATGGGCACGTCCTGAAGGACGAAGACCGTCTCGTAGTCTTCGGGTTTTTTGCCTTCGTGCAGCAGGAACAGGCGGGTGCTGTTTTCTTCGTACGAGAACAGGTCCAGGCGACCCATTTCCAGTTTCTTCAGGTTCTGGTCCATGGTGGCGACGGGTTCGATGGTGCAGATGTCGCGCCATGGCTCCAGGAGCTGATCACCCACGTCGTCGCGCAGGGTGCCGATGACCAGCCCCTTCAGGTCCGTCCCCGTGCTGATCTTGAGGCCTTTGGCCTTGGGCGCTGTGAGCACGAAGCGCACATGGGCGATGGGCCCGGCCCATTTGAACATCTGCTCCCGTTCCGGGGTGCGGGCCATGCTGAAGAGCACGGTCCTGGGCAGGGTCTGGGCCATGTGGTAGGCCCGCGCCCAAGGGTAGGCCTTCAGTTCGTACTCGGGCTCTCCCAGTTCTTTCCAGGTCAGGCGTAGCAGAGTCGGGGAGATGCCGTTGACGCGACCGTTCTCGCTGAAGTTGTAGGGGTAGTATTCCTCGGTCATCCAGTACAGGTCGCCAAAGGATGTCTCCTGTGCCATGGCGTTGGTCGCCAGCAGCAGTGGTGCAGACAGCGCAAAAACTGCCAGGAACAGCTTTATGGAACGGCGCAGGGCGTTTGGGAGACGGGAAAAATTCTTCATTGGAATGGGCCTAACATTTTTGCCCAACCAAGGGAATAGCCCCTTGCAAGGCGCTTCGCTAGAAATACGCTGGGCTTAGACCTTGCCCACGCCCTGACCCTCTGTTATTCGGAAGACTTCCGGCAGAGAACGTACTTTTCGGCGTCAAAGGCGGGGGGCCGGCCCCGAGGTGATGGACGCCCGATTCATAAAGGAGAGGATGGACATGGCTAAGAAATTTGCGGCCCTGGTGGCCAGTGTGCTGGTTGGCCTGATGCTGGTCTCCGGCGCGATTGCCTCCGAAAAGGCGTATGTCAATGGTATCGACTTCGGCTTCCCGCCGTTCGGCTTCGTGGACAAGGACGGCAAGCCCTCCGGGTTCGACGTCGAGGCCGTGAACTGGATCGCCAAGGAGATGGGCTTTACGGTCACGCACCAGCCCACCGACTGGGACGGCATCATTCCCGCCCTGAACGCCAGCAAGATCGACTTCATTGCCTCGGGCATGAGCGCCACGGCCGAACGCGCCGAGATCGTCAATTTCACCCTGCCCTACTACTCCGTGACCCAGGTCCTGGTGTCCCGCGGTGACGAGAAGATGGACCTTCCCGGCTTCCTGAAGTCCGGGCGCAAGATCGGCGTGCAGCGCGGCACCAACACCTTCAAGCTGCTGACCGAGTTGAAGGCCGCTGGCGCAAAGATCGAGATCGTGCAGTACGACTCCACCGATCTGGCCATGCAGGACTTGCCCATCGGACGCATCGACGCTTCGGGCATGGACAGCTCCATCGCCCATGAGGTCATGAAGGGCAATGCCTTCAAGCTGGTCGGCACCTTTGATGCCGCTCCCGAGAATTACGCCTACGCCGTGCGCAAGGCCGACAAGGAGCTGCTGGAGACCCTGAACGCGGGCCTGAAGAAGCTGATGGCCGATCCGTATTGGGAAGAACTCAAGGCCAAGTGGGAAATCTACTAGCCCGGGGACTTTGATTAGGCTTTGACCGTCCGGTCGGGTTCGGGTACCCCGAAACCGACCGGACGATTTTTATTTGGAACCACCTGCACCAAGGCTGACCCATGCATTTTGATAAAGCTCTGAGCGCCACCATCGAGGCTCTGCCCTACATGTTGGGGGGCGTGGGCTGGACCGCCGTGATTCTGCTCGGCGCTCTGCTCGTGGGCTTTGCCCTGGGAGTGCCCCTGGCCTGCGCCCAGGTCTATGGCCGCCCGCTGTTGCGCCGCGTCGTGGGCCTGTACGTCTGGCTGTTTCGGGGGGTGCCCATCCTGGTGCAGCTGTTCCTGTTCTATTTCGGCCTGCTGCCTCTTGTGGGTATCGACAGCGCCCTGGCCGCGGGCGTCATTGTCCTGGGCTTGACCAGCGCCTCGTACCAGTCGCAGATCGTGCGCGGTTCCATCCGGTCCCTGGCCGAAGGGCAGCTGAAGGCCGCCCGGGCCCTGGGCATGAGCGATTTCACGGCCATCAGGACCATCATCCTGCCCCAGGCCCTGCGGCTCTCCATCCCTGGCTGGTCCAACGAATTTTCCATCCTGCTCAAGGACTCGGCCTTGCTGATGGTCATCAGCGTACCCGAGATCATGGCCCGCACCCGCTCGGTGGCGGGCCGGACCCACGAGCCGGTGGCCATGGCCCTGTTTGCGGCCATCCTGTATTTCATCCTGACCTACATAGGGATCCAGCTGTTGCGTTGGATCGAACGCAAGGTCCGTATCAAGGGCTATTCCCAAGAGGGGGCCATGTAATATGTCCGCAAATGACGTCATCCTGCGCATCGACAGGCTCAACAAGAGCTTCGGCACCAACCACGTGCTCAAGGACGCCACCCTGGAACTCAGGCGCGGCGAACTGAAGGTGCTGATCGGGCCTTCGGGCGGGGGCAAGAGCACCTTGCTGCAGTGCATGAATTTCCTGCTGCCCCCGGACTCGGGGCGCATCTGGCTGGACGGCAACGAGATCAAGTTCAAGAACAAGCGCGAGTTGTATGCCTACCGCCAGGCCGTAGGCATGATCTTTCAGGACTTCAACCTGTTCGATCACCTTTCGGCCATGGAGAACGTGCGCATCGCCCTGACCAAGGTCAAGGGCATCCCCAAGAAGGCCGCCACCGAGCGGGCCATGGCCGAGCTGGAACGCGTGGGCATGGCGGGCAAGGCCGCCCTGTATCCGGCCCAGCTTTCGGGCGGCCAGAAACAGCGCGTCTCCGTGGCCCGGGCCCTGGCCATGGACCCTAAGGTCCTGCTCCTGGACGAGCCCACCAGCGCCCTGGACCCCGAACTCATCGGCGAGGTCCTGACGGTGATCAAGGACCTGGCCAAGTCCGGGATGACCATGGTCATGGCCACGCACCAGATCACCTTTTCCGCGCAGTTGGCCAGCGAGTTCATCTTCATGGAGCAGGGTTGCATCATCGAGCACGATACCCCCGCCGTGCTCCTGGCCGAGTCCGCCAACTCCCGGACCAAGGATTTCTGCGCCAAGATTAACGAACTCGGGGAGTCGGCGTAGATGGAAGAGTACTGGCTGTTCGCATCCGAGCGCGTGATCCCGGGGCTGAACGTGGCCCTGTTGATCAGCGCCAAGCTCATCGTGCCCTCGGCCCTGTACGGCATGCTGCTGGGCGTGATCACGGGGGTGCTGCGGGTCTACGGCTTTGCCTGGGTCCGGCGCGTGGCCGATATCTATGTGGCTCTGTTCCGGGGCACCCCGCTGGTGGTCCAGCTCTACTTCTGGTACTTCGCCCTGCCCTACATCAGCATCGCTGGGCACAGCATCGTGCTCAACGCCATGCAGGCCTCCATCCTGGGGTTCGCCCTATGCAGCGCGGCCTACCAGTCCGAATACGTCCGGGGCGGGCTGCTCTCCATCCGTGCCGGGCAATTCAAGGCCGCCAAGGCGCTCGGCATGTCCCCCCTGCAGACCGTGTTGCACGTGGTCCTGCCCCAGGCCATCCGCCGCTCCATGCCCGGCATCGGCAACGAGATCATCTATCTGATCAAGTATTCGTCCCTGGCCTCCATCATCACCGTGGAGGAACTGATGGGCGCGGCCCGGAGTATCGCCAAGGCCACCTGGCGGCCCGTGGAGGCTTACGGCACCGTGGCCATCTATTATCTGGTGCTGGTGACCCTGGCCATGTGGCTGTTGCGCTGGGCTGAGGACTATTTCTCCATCCCCGGTTTTGAGAGGTCGAAGGAAGACTAGTCGGCCGCTGAAATTCCCGCGCTCGCGGCGTTCAGTGAATTGTTGGCGAGTCTTTGAGCCTACAAGACCTGACACCTTAGGTGCACCGCAAAAAATCCAATCTCTCGCCTATGTCCAGATAGGCGTCGAGCTTGGATTTTTCTGGTTCCTCGCGAGCACGTTTTTTGAGCGGCCTTTTGCAGTTGAGTTCGCGAAGTCGTTGAAAAATCCGCGTTCGCGGTGCTGCTGCGGAGCATTCAAACTCTCGCCTATGTCCAGATAGGCGTCGATCTTGAATGCTCCTTGCGCCTACCGAACGCGGCATTTGAACGACTTTTGGCATTGCTTCATGGCGAAGTGGAAAGAGGTGGTTTTTGAGCGGCCTTGAGCTTCTGCCCCTTGCTCTTCCCGAGCGAAGCTTTTGAACGACTTTCAGTGTTGCCACTGACGTTGAACCTCTTGAGTCATCCAGCTTTCATCCCCTCCTTGTGTCTCTGGCATGTCTTTCCCCTCTTTTTTGCCCAGCTACACGGTTTGTGAGCGGCCCTGAGTGTCAGTGCCGGGAATTTCAATCGCTCCCCTGGTCGCCATTTCTGGGCGTCGTACGGCCTCTTGCCTCTTGCCTTGCCGCGTATCGTTCCCCTAGAGTGCCCTTTGCCCCGAAGACCGCTTCGCAAAGGAATCCGATCATGTCAGACCTTTCTCCATATACCCCCCTGACCCCCGAGATCATCGAGCGCATTCGTGAGAATGTTGGCCCCGAGGCCGTGGATGTCACGCCCCAGGCCCTGGATGAGGCCTCGCGCGACGCCTCCACCGAGGTCCATGTCCCGGTCGTTGTTGTCCGGGCCACGAGTTGTGCCCAGGTCCAGGCCCTGCTCAGGCTGGCCAACGAGTTGCATTTTCCCGTGACCCCGCGCGGGGCGGGCACCGGCCTGGCCGGAGGGGCCCTAGCCGTGCATGGCGGGGTGGTTCTGGCCCTGGCGGGCATGAAGCGCATCCTGGACATCGACGCGAAGAACCTCATCGCCGTGGTGGAGCCCGGCGTCATCGTGGCGGACCTGCAGGCCGCGGCCCGGGCCAAGGGCCTGTGCTATCCGCCGGACCCAGCCAGCCTGGACACCGCCACCGTCGGCGGCACCGCCGCCACCAACGCGGGCGGCCCGGCCTGCGTCAAGTACGGGGTGACCAAGCATTATGTCCTGGGTCTTGAGGCCGTGCTGCCCACGGGTGAGCTGCTGGGCGCGGGCACAGCCACGCGCAAGGGCGTGGTGGGTTACGATCTGGCGCAGTTGCTGGTGGGTTCCGAAGGCACCCTGGGTGTGATCACCAAACTCATCCTGAAGCTCATCCCCCTATCCGGGGAGACCTGCACCCAGGTGGCGCTGTTTGCGGACCTCAGCGCGGCCATGGGGGCCGTGTCGGCCATCATGGCGGGCGGGGTGACCCCCTCTGCCGTGGAATTTCTCGATAGTCGCTGTCTGCATCTGGTGGGTGATCTGTTGCCCTTCGGTGACCTGCCGCGCGACGGGGCCTTGCTGTTGCTGGAGACCGATGGGGCCCAGGGAGCGGCCCAGGCAGAAATGGAGCGCGTGGGGGCCATCTGCGTAGAGCAGGGGGCCCTGCACCTTTTGCCCGCCACGGACGAGGCGCAGCGGGGGGAGTTGTGGGGCGTGCGCCGCCAGGTCTCGCAGCGCATCCATGACAGCGATCCCATCTATGTGCCCGAGGACGTGGTCCTGCCCCTGGCGCGCATCGCCGAATTCGTGGGGCGGCTGCCGGAAATGGAAGAGCGCCATGGGTTGACCATCTACGCCTTTGGTCACTCCGGCGACGGCAACATCCATATCAACGTCACCGGCAAGGCAGGTCTGGAGGAGAGGATGGAGGCCTGTGTGCTGGAGCTGCTGAAGCTGGTCCTGGCCATGGGCGGGACCATGAGCGGCGAGCACGGCATCGGCGTTGCCAAGAAGCGTTTTCTGCCCCTGGAGCTGTCCGAGGCCTCCATGCGGATTCAAAGAGGCATCAAAGACGTGTTCGACCCCCAAGGGATTCTCAATCCTGGGAAGCTGTTCCGATAACGATCTGAACTTCAAGAAGAGAGCGATAATATGCCTTCCATCAGCCGCCGCGTGCAGGCCATCAAGATCTCCGACACCAAGCTCATGCCCATGATCGCCGCCAAGGTGGGGGGCTGCGTGTCCCTGGGCCAGGGCGTGCCGTCCTTCGCCACTCCGGAGCACGTGGTGGACGCGGTGTGCGCGGCCCTGCGCCAGGACCCCGGGGCAGGCAAGTACACCCTGCAACCGGGCCTGCCCGCCCTGCGTCAGGCTGTGGCCGAGCTGCTGGCCCGTGAAAAGGGGGTCAACGCCGACCCCGAGACCGAGATCGTGATCACCGTGGGGGCCATGGAGGCCCTGCTGGCCGCGATCCTGACCCTGGTGGAGCGCGGCGACGAGGTGCTGATCCCCTCGCCGTACTATGCCTCGCACGTGGAGCAGATCCTGCTGGCCGAGGGCGTGCCCGTGCCCGTGGCCCTGCGCCCCGATGACTGGGGGCTGGATATCGCAGCCCTGGAACGCGCCGTGACCCCGCGCACCAAGGCCGTGCTGCTCTGCAACCCGTCCAACCCCACGGGCATGGTCTACCCCGATGCGGACCTGCGGGCCCTGGCCGCGCTGTGCGAGCGCCATGGGCTGTTCGTCATCAGCGACGAGACCTACGACTCCCTGACCTTTGACGGTCCCATGCCGCTCAGCCTGGCCTCGTTGCCGGAACTGGCCGGGCGTGTGGTGCTGGTGAATAGCTTTTCCAAGCGCTTCGCCCTGACGGGCTGGCGCGTGGGCTATGCCTATGCCGCCAGGCCCCTGATGGACGAGTTGCTCAAGGTCCACGACTGCACCGCCATCTGCGCCCCGGCCCCGTCCCAGGTAGCGGCCCTGGCCGCCCTGACCGGCCCGCAGCAGGTCTTTGAGCAGATGCGCACGGCCCTCAAGGCCCGGCGCAAGCTGGCCTGTGCCCGGCTCGATGAACTGGCTGAACACTTTTCCTACATCCGCCCCACGGGTGCGTTCTACATCATGGCCCGCTACACATTTTCAGCCGAGTCCTCGCGCGAACTGGCCCAGCGCATGATCCGCGAGGCCCGCGTGATCACCATTCCTGGCGGGGCCTTCGGATCCGAAGGGCAAGGGCATCTGCGGTTGTCCTACGGAGCAAATGAGGTGGAAATCAATGAAGCCTTTGACCGTATTGGAAGCTGGGTGTTATCGTGACGGAACTCCCGCCTGCGGTTGGAGGAGATCTATCCAGGAAATAAAGGAGCCGCGCCCTTGCTCGAAATTCTGATTGTTGACGACAGCGATTCCCTGCGGTTTATCCTCAAGGCTTTTTTCAAGGACATCGGACACTGCCAGGAGGCCGTCAATGGCCGTCAGGCCGTGCAGAAGGTCGTGGACGCCTTGGACAGGGGGCAACGGTTCGATGTGATCCTGATGGATATCATGATGCCCGAGAAGGATGGGCTGGACGCCACCAAGGACATCATGGCCCTGCTCAACGAGCGCCAGGTTCCCGAGGAGCAACGCCCCAAGGTCATCATGCTGACCTGCCTGAATGATCCCAAGAACATGCTCGATTCGCAGTATCTGTATGGGGCCTCGGCCTACATCACCAAGCCCTTTGAGCGCGAACTGCTGTTTGAGACCTTCGCCAATCTCGGCCTGGCCCCCAGTCCTCTGGACGCAGAGGCTGAAGAGGCCTGATGCGCACATTCATGGCAGAGTATCCCGGCATAGAATTTGTGAACCTTGGCGTGGGAGAGGGCTTGGTCACGGGGCAGCCCACAGCCGTGTCCACGGTGCTCGGCTCCTGCGTGGCCGTGACTTTCCATGATCCGGTGCGCCAGGTCGGCGCGGTCTTCCATGCCCTGCTGCCCAACTGGTCCGACTATCCCAAGGGCAAGAGCCAGGGCGAGTTCAAGTACGTGGACGCCGCCATTCAGCATTTCGCCAACGCCATGTACCTTCATGGCGCGAGTCGGGCCAATCTGGTCTGCAAGGTCTTTGGCGGGGCCAATGCCATGTTCAAGGAGCAGTTCGGGATGGGTCAGAAGAACGTGCTGAGCGCCTTTAAGACCCTGGAGAGCGAGCGCCTGCGGGTGGCGGCCTCGGATGTGGGCGGTGACCGTGGCCGAAAGCTGGTCTTCATCACCCATACGGGTGAGGTCTTTGTCAAACGGCTGCGGACCCAGCAGGCGCTCGGCTAGCAGCCCAAGGCTCCCTTTCTGTGCCTCCCCTTTTTTTGTTTTGGACGGGGCCACAGTCTTCAGAAACAACGTCCCCACCGCTTGAATCAGTGAGTGCCTTGCCGTGCGCGGGGCCTTTCCCTATTCGAACAGCAACTCGACTTGGCCCTTGGGATCGAGCTTCAGAAAGGCGTTGAACTTCTTGCCCGCCTTGGACTCGAAGCGGGCGCGCTTGTAGGTCCGGCCCGTGGACAGCAGGTCCCGGACCATGGCCTCGCGCACCTCGCCCCCGAACAGGTTTTTTTGGATGCGTAGGGTGCACGAGCCGTCATCCAGGCCTGCGCATTCGAAGGCTCCGGGCTGTTCGAACACGTCCTTGGCGCACAACGGGCAGGGCCCCAGGGTCTCGCCCGAGAGTTTTTTCGGGGCTGGAGCGCTTTCCACCGGGAAACCGTCGCGGTCCAGCGGAGGGGCCGTGCTTTGCGGTGGGGAGGCAGGGTTTCCCGCCGAGTGCCGACCGCGCGCCGTGCCGCCGGGTGTTGCTGTTCCGGTCGCTGTTGCGGCAGGCAGGTTTCCTTTGGGTCCGTGCGTGGAATTGCCCGGGGCTGGTTTGGCCTGTCGGGGCGCCGAGGGTGCGGGCCCGTCCGCTGCCGGGGACTGCCGGGCTGCGCCCTGAGGGTTGTTGGCTCGGGGGGGGGCGTCGGTGATGGGGAACCCGTCGCGGTCATAGCGGGGAGTGCCCGGGCGTCGGGGCTGGGGCGCCGCCTGACCCGCATGTGCAGCAGCGGTCTTGGACCGGGTTGGTTCCTGGCCCGGCAGGGGCATGGGGAAGCCGTTTGCATCAAAGGCCCGGTGGTTGCGCACCAGCTGCACGCCGTCCATGACCGAGGTCCGGATGTCCTGCATGAAGGCCGGGTAAGTGTCCTGACCCTGTTCGATGTCCTTGAGACGCTTTTCCCAGTCGCCGGTCATCTGCGGCGAGACCAGTTGCGGCAGAAAGGACTCGATCATATCCACGGCGTGGCAGCCCAGGTCCGTGGCGATGAGTTTTTTCTTGTCTTTCTCGACGTATTTGCGCGCCAGCAGGGTCTCGATGATCTGGGCACGGGTGGCGGGTGTGCCCAGGCCGCGCTCTTTCATGGCCTCGCGCAGTTCCTCGTCGTCCACCAGTTTGCCTGCGGTTTCCATGGCCGCCAACAGCGAGGCGTCGGTGAAATGGGCCGAGGGCTTGGTCTGGTGCTTCTTGCTGGACAGGTCCATGGCCTTGACCTCGCTGCCCTTGCGCAGATTGGGCAGGGGATTGTCGGCGGCCGTGCGCCAGGGCTCAGCCGCGAGCCAGCCACGATCCTTGAAGACCTTGCCCGTGGCCTTGAATTTGTGCTCCTCGATCACGGCCCAGACCGTGGACGCCGAGAATTTGGCGGCAGGCATGAAGGCCGCGCAGAAGCGCCGGGCCACCATCTCGTAGATCTTCCACTCGTCCCCGGACAGGGCGTCCCGGTTGGGAGGCTTGGCCGTGGGGATGATGGCGTGGTGATCGCTGACCTTCTTGTCGTTGACGCATTCGAAGCGGTGCTTGCCGTTCTTGATGCGCTCGGCGGCGATGGCCGAGATCTCGGGGAAGACCTTGTAGGTGGCCCGCAGATGCCCCAGGGCCTCCTTGAACAGTTCACGGGTCAGGTAGCGCGAATCCGTACGCGGATAGGTGATCAGCTTTTTCTGTTCGTATAGGGCCTGGGCGATGGTCAGCGTGTCCTTGGCCGAGAACCCGTGGTGCGAGTTGGCCTCGCGTTGCAGGGTGGTCAGGTCAAAGGGCAGGGGTGGCTTCTGTTGGCGGCTGGCGCTCTTGACGCTCTCGACCTTGCCGTCCTTGCCGGTGCAGGCATCGAACACAACCTGGGCATCGCTCTCGCTGTCGATGCGCGTCTCCGAGTATTCGGGCGGCGCATGCCAGATGGCTGTGAAGGTCTCTTCATCCTTGGCCAGCAGGGCCTCGACAGTCCAGTAGTCCTTGGACGTGAAGAGCTCGATCTCGCGGCGGCGGTCCACGATCAGCTTGAGCACCGGGGTCTGCACCCGGCCCACGGTGATCAGCGAATGGTCCTTTAGGGTGAACAGGCGCGAGAAGTTCATGCCGATCAGCCAGTCGGCCTCGGCCCGGGCAAAGGAGGCCAGCCCGAGGTTGCGCTTTTCCTCGTCGGGCACGGTCTTGGCCAGGGCCTTTTTCAGGCCCTGCTCGGTCATGTCGTTGGCCCAGAGGCGTCGGACCGGCTTGGTGCACTCGGCCATGACCGCGATGCGTCTGAAGATCAGCTCGCCTTCGCGCCCGGCGTCCGTGGCGTTGATGACCAGATCCACGTCGTCGCGGCCCATGAGGCCCTTGACGATGGAAAACTGTTTTTGGGTTCCTGGCAGGATGCCCAGCTTGAAGCGCAGGGGGATCATGGGCAGTTGCTTCATGCTCCAGCGCCCGGCCCAGGCCGGGTCCTGCTCCTCGGGCTCGGCGATGTTCACCAGATGGCCGATGGCCCAGGTGACCACGTACTCGGCGTCGGCGATGTGGCCGTCGGCGCGCGAGGGCCGCAGGCCGAGGACCTTGGCGATTTCTCGTGCCACGGAGGGCTTTTCTGCGATGATCAGGGTTTTGCTCATGGATGTTCCGTGGCCGGCACCATAGCAGTCGCGGCCCACGGGGGGAAGCCCGACGAGGTTGACAAATCGGCATTGGTTCTTATCTGATTTATGCCCGGTTGCCGGCGCATCCCGATCATTCTACCCCCCCCCTCAGGAATGGACGCGGTTTCTGCCTCATCAACCGTCAGCCGGGCACGACAAAGGGCCGCCCATTGGGCGGCCCTTTGTCGTGGTACTGAGAGGGAGAAAAATCAGTTTCCAGGCCCTTGCGGCCAGACCTCCTCCCCCGGCGTCCAGGGAAACCCCTGCTCTTCAGTCAGATCCCGCAGGGCTTGGCGATAGTCCAGCCAGATCTGACGCGAAGCCTCATCGGCATGTGGGTAGTCGGGCAGGGCCATGGCGTCGCTGGCTCCCAGCCTGAGGTTGCGCTCGGCGCGCACGGCCTCGGCCCAGGCGTCATTGTTCAGAACCCAGCCCTGGCTGACCTCGTCCCAGACCTCGAACGCCTGCGGGGCCACTGCCGTCGTCGCCGGAGGCAGCGGCCCTAGTGCCTCGATGACCAGAGCCTTGCCCGTGGCCGTGGAGTAGAGCGTCTCACCCCGGTGGTCCTCCTTGAGTTCCCAGACCGTGCCGTTCCAGACCGCGGCAAAACCTTCGGCCGCCTCGGGTGGCGGGGTCGCCATGGCGTGGGCGGGCAGCATGTAGACCGTTTGTTCTGATTGCGCGGATTCCAGAGGGTCGACTGGAGCGCTGCCAGTGCTCAGGAATTCCCCTGTCTCCTGGTGGTAGGCGTATATATCCATAATTCCTCTTTGATGGCTTATCGCTTTAGCGTGTTGCTAGTATTTAATGATGAACAACAGGGTCACGTTGCGCGGCCTGGTCTCGCCGCCGCCGCTGGCGGCAGTGCTGCCGGATTTCGCACCATATCCTGCACCCTCGCTGACGTTCGCAGGGTGCGAGGTGTCCACATCGGCACAGCCGGAGTGGGCATGGGACCTGAAATCGTCGGCCTGAGAGCTGCCCCACACACGTCCGGAGTCCGCACCCCGGCCATGGTCCCAGCCGCGCACAAATTCGCCGCGCAGGTCCGGCAGGTTGAAGGTCCCGGTGCCCGAGCCGAAGGTGGTGCCGATGGCGGCATAGAGCTCGGCATAGGTGGCCGTGGACAGGCTGGCGCCGTTGCACTCCAGCCAGCCGTCCGGGGGGGTGCTGGAGGCAACAGCCAGCACCGTGCCCGTGGGCACGGGTTCGGGCGGTTCGCAGAGGACGGTGATGGCCGCGGCGGTCAGGGCCGGAGTCATCCAGGTCTCATTGTCCTCGCCTGCCTCGGCCTGGATGGTGGTGGCCTTGGCCGCGAGGTTGAGCTTGCTGTCGGCCACGGCCATCAATCCCGCCGGGGTCACGGCCTTGGTAGTGATGGCAGGGTTTCCGGCTTCGGCCTCGCCAGCCAGGATCACCAGCCCCGGCAGCTGCGGCGTGGCCGCACCGCCCGGGGCGATGCCCAATCCGTTCAGGGCCAGGGTCTGCACATTTCCCCAGCGTTTGCCGTCCTTGCCCAGGCTGCTGCCGCCGTCGGTTGCAGGGCAGAATCGTTTTGCCGTCATACGTTGCACCCCTCTTGGTCTGGGATAGGGTTGTTTGGGTCTTGGCTCAGGCCGCGAAGATTACGTCGCCGTCCGCGTCCTGATCGAACAGGGGGCTCACGTCCAGGGTCAGGCGCACCCAGAGTTCGGAAGCGCCGGGTTCCTGCCCCAAGGTCGGGCCCACGGCGCGGTAGGTATGGCCGTCGGGGCCGGCCACCACCGTGGGGAAGTCGTAGCTTGCGGCCGGGTCATAGGCTGGGGCCGCAGCGCCGAAGGCCGCGCTGGCGGAGGTTGCCGCCAGTTGCGCACTGGCTGCGGCAGCGGTCTCGGCGGCCGCGGCGGCCCCGGCCAGCGTGGCTGCGTTGACCGCGGCTGTGGCGGAGTTCAGGGCGTCTTCGGCGGCGTTGTTGGCAGAGGCTCCGGCCTTGGCCTCGGAGACCAGCGCCGAGTCCCGTGCCGCCAACGCGGTCGAGCGGATGGCGAATAGTTCCTCGACATTGATCTCGGTTTCCGGTTCCGGGGCCGCCACGGGCAGCTTGACGCAGCGCCCAAGCTCTTCCTTCAATTGCAGGCAGATGCGGGTCAGCTTGTCATCGGCCTTTTCGATCTCCTGGGTATCAATGGCGTCCAGGTTGCTCCAGGATTTCTCCTGGGTGACGGGCACGTCGCTATAGATGGTCAGGGTCCAGCCCTCGGGGAGGGGGGGGCCGGACAGGGGATGGGTGAGTGTGCCCGCCAGGCCGGTTGCGGCCCCTTCCAGGACGTAGTCGACCCCCAGGGCCAGGGTCCTGTCCTGATAGCCGGAGTCGTTTTCCGGCGCTGGCCTGCGCAGCACGGCCCGGACATGCTCGTCGCGGGCAAAGGCGAAGGACGTGGGAAAGCGGGTGGCCTGCGCGTTTCCCTCGTAGCGGATCTTGGTCGTTGTGGATTCGACGGTCATTGCCGGCCTCCGTGCTTGCGCGCGAAGCGGCGTTTCCTGGCTTGGAAGCGCTGGGGTTATAGCACAATCAGGGCCGGGAGTGGTGTCAGATGTGCCTTTGGCGCACAACACAGGGGCCGTGCTTGAAAGGCGGGTCGTGGGGGAATCAGCGGGAGGTGAGGGTCGCCAGGATCTTTTCCAGCTCGTTCAGGTCAACGGGTTTGGCGATGTAACCGTTCATGCCCGCGGCCAGGAAGATGTTTTTGTCTTTGTGCATGGCGTGCGCGGTCATGGCGATGATCGGGATGTGCCGGTAGGGCTTGTTTGACTTGCGGATGGTGCGGGTGGCGGTCAGCCCGTCCATCTCGGGCATCTGGACATCCATGAGCACGCAGTCGAACTCGGCAAGCTTCAGCTGCTCCAGGGCGATGCGCCCATTGGCGGCGCAGGTCACCTGGTGGCCGTGACGGGTCAGGAACATCCGGGCGGCCATCTGGTTCACCAGTTCGTCCTCCACCAGCAGGATGCGCAGCAGGCGTCTGGACCTGGTTGCCGTGGCCGGGGGGGTGAGCTGCGGTGCAGTATTGAAGCGGTCGAAGGGCAGCACGAAGTGCACGCAAGTGCCTTGACCCACTTCGCTTTCCACCGAGAGGGAGCCGTTCATGTGCGAGATCAGCTTGCGCACGATGCCCAGCCCCAGTCCCGTGCCGGAGAAGCGGCGGGTGTAGGCCCCGTCGGCCTGGGTGAAGGCCTCGAAGACGCGCAGCATCTGGTTGTCGGGGATGCCGATGCCGGTGTCCTCGATGGAGAACAGCAGGCGCAGGTCTGAGTCCTTGGTCGCCAGCGGCAGGACCATAAGGTGCACGTCCACGCGGCCGTTCTCGGTGAATTTGACCGCATTGCCCACCAGATTGAACAGGATCTGCCGCAGCCGCCCTCCGTCGCCGACCAGGTTCATGGGTACGTCGTCGTCGATGTGCAGCTCCAGGTGCAGGCCCTTTTCCCGGGTCTGTACGGTGAAGTTGTTCATCACCATGTTCAGGCAGGCCCGCAGGTCGAAGGGCTCGTGAGCGATGTCCACCAAGCCGGATTCCAGTTTGGAAAAATCCAGGACGTCGTTGATGATGGCCATCAGGCTGCGTCCCGTGGCCAGACCGGTCTCGGCGTATTCCCGTTGTTCGGCGTCGAGCTCGGTACTCTGGATCAGTTGCAGCATGCCGAAGATGCCGTTCAGAGGGGTGCGCAGTTCGTGGCTCATGTTGGCCAGGAATTCGCTCTTGGCCTTGGTGGCGTTCTCAGCGGTTTCCTTGGCCCGTTGCAAGTCTTCCTGGATGGTCTTCAGCTCGGTGATGTCCGTGTGTGCCCCGATGATGCGCAGCGGGATTCCGTGATCGTCGCGCGCCACGATGCTGCCGCGCGAATAGATCCATTTCCAGGAGTTGTCCTTGGCCCGGAGCCTGAACTCAGCGACGTATTCGGGGTTTTCGCCCTGGATGTAGGCCTTGAGTTTTCTATCCCTGAGCGGAATGTCAGCGGGGTGCAGGTTGGCATCGGCAAGACAGTCCTCGGGGCTGATCTCTCCTTCCCCGTATCCCAGGATATCGAGTATCTTGGGGCTGGTATGGACTGTGTCCGTGGGGATGTCGTAGCTCCAGATGCTGTCGTTGGTCGCGTCCAGGGTCAGCTGGAGTTCCTGCCGGCTCTTTGTGAGGGCCAGTTCCCGTTCGAGTTTCTCGGTGATGTCGCGCCCGGTGCCCACCGTGCCGATGAGCTTGCCGCTGCGGTCATGCAACGGGGATTTCTGGACGTCCAGGGCCAGGTATTTGCCCCGCACCAGGCCATCCTCCACGAATCGCCCGGGGCGGTTGCTATCAAGCACGACCTTGTCGCTGTCAAAGCACAGTTCTCCGAAGGTGTGCCGTTGGCCCATCTCCCGCTGGCGCAGGGCAAAGAAGACGTCGGTCTGGCCCTGGGGGGAGATGTCGTCGCAGTGCAGCAACCCCTCGCAGATGGCCTTGTTGGCGTAGAGGTAGCGCCCTTGGGTGTCCTTGGCCCAGAGCATGTCCATCATGTTGTCGGTCATGGCTGTCAGCAACAGGTGGAATTCCTCGAGCTCGGCCTTGGTCTGTTTGCTCTCGGTGATGTCCTGGAACATGATCAGGCGCTGGTCCGTATTCGGAATGCGTTTGACGCTGATCTGGACCGGGATGTAGCGGCCATCCTTGTGGCGGTAGCGGCGTTCAAGGGTCAGGGAATCAAGCTGGGCCGATTTGCGCAGCACCTCCTGTACCGAGAACGTCTGCAGGTCTTCGGGATGGATGAAGGCCGGGAGCTGCACGCCGAGCATCTCTTCGCGGGCGTAGCCCAGGATCTGGGTGGCGGCCTTGTTCCAGTCGATGATGGAGGTCTGTGCGTCAATGACGAGGATTCCCAGGGCCGAGTCTTCGAACAGACGGCGGTAGCGTTCCTCGCTTGTGCGCAAGGCATCTTCGGCCCGCTTGCGGTCACGGATGTCGCGCGAGATGCCCAACCAGCCGATCCTGTTGCCGTCATCGTCCAGTTGGGGCTTGGCCAGGACCTCGAACCAGACCGTGGAGCCATCCCGATGGTAGTGCTCGATTTCCATGCGGGTGGTGTAGTCCATGTTGCCTTTCTCGGCCGCGTGTTTTTGGCGCCGAAAGGCTTTTATGGCCTCCCTGACCGAGGCCGGGGTCAGGGTCCCGAGGATGGGCCGCCCCAGGGCCTGATCCGGGGCGTAACCCAGGATGCGGGTCACCGAGGGGCTGACGTAGGTATAGCGGTTGCGATCGTCCGTGGTCCAGATGATGTCCGCCGTGTTTTCGGCCAGCAGGCGGTATTTGCGCTCGCTTTCTTCAAGTGCCTTGCGCGAACGGTTCTTGGGGGTGACCTCGTGCATGACGCAGTGGGTCTGGCGGAAGGAACCATCAGGATTGCGCCCGATGCGGCCATCGACGGACAGGACGATGACCTGTCCGTCCTTGCGGATCATCTCGAATTCCACGCCGTGTATCTGCCCCGCCTCCTTGAAGTAGGGGAACTGCTCTTCGACTATTTTCTGGGATTCGGGGGTCAGGAAGGAGCCGAACCACCGGCCAACGACCTCGTCGCGCGAATAGCCCAGGGCATCGCACCAAGCCTGGTTGACCTCCAGGAAGCGGCCTTCGTCATCCAGGGACTGATAGCCCAGCGGTGCGTTCCTGAACAGGTTTTCGAAATAGGCGTCGCCTCCGCCTTGGGCATGGAGGTGCTGGACCTGTGCCTGAAGGGCGGCGACGGTGTCGCGCAGTGCAGCGAGTTCCTGCTGCAATTGTGCCTTGGTCTTGTGTGTGTCGTCGCTCATTCTTTGGCCGGCAAAGGGTGAAGGAATAACCTGTGCGTATCATATCTTGCGCACGCAGGAAACAGGCTCGGCGGCGTCGGCGGCGCTGGGGCGTGCTTGGTTTCGGCAGGAAGGGGGAGCATGTGGCTTGCGGCCCGAAGGTTCAAGGCAGCGGGTGGTGCCGCGGCTGTCCTGCAACCTTGTGACTCGGGCCGTCCTGGCCCTCGCCCTGCGGGCGGTGCGTTTCGCTGCCCCGTCCAAGATCGCTGTCCTGCGATCTTGTGAACCATTGGTGGTTCAGCGTTGATCTTGAGTACAGAAAAAGCCCCTCCGGATTACTCCGGAGGGGCTGTGCTGGCTGGCGTCCCCAGGGGGATTTGAACCCCCGTCGCTAGCGTGAAAGGCTAGTGTCCTGGGCCAGGCTAGACGATAGGGACGCGCTGAATGGCTGGCGGACAAGGACTTGAACCTTGACTACGGGAGTCAGAATCCCGCGTCCTGCCAATTAGACGATCCGCCAGCAGGAAGACGGTGTTTACAGGCTCGATACTTGAGTGTCAAGCCTGCGGTATAACTTTTTTCTAGGCGTTGGCAGAAGCCAGACGACGGGTGCGTTTCTTCAGCTTGTTGATCTTCTTGCGGATGATCTCACGCTGGGCGCGCTCGGTGGTCCCGCTCTTTTTGGAACGCAGGGCGTTGATCTCTTGCTTGGAGGCAAAGATCTGCTCTTTGTAGGGGCTCTTGGGAACTTCCTCTTCCTCGATGCCAAGGACTTCCTTGATGGCGGGCAGGAGTTCTTCTTTGGTCATGCCCGAGGCACCGGTGATCTGGGTGATCTTTTCGATGCAGAGCTCGCGGAGCTCCTTCTGGGTCATCTTGTTGAGATCTTTTTTCAGCTCAAGGCTTTCAAGGGTGAGTTCTTCGCTCATGTGCATATCCTCCTTAGGAACGATCAATATTTGTGGGCGGTGTGCCGGGCCTCTCGCGGGCTTGTTCCCGCCGGGCGAAATAATCGACATAGGCCCTGTAGCATCTCGCCATAGGGGAGTCGGGGTCCAGTTTGTCCAAGAGTCCCCCCAGGTGGTCCGGTTTCTTCGGTTCCAGGGGGTGCGCCTTCCGGGTGCTCTCCGGGAGTGCATCAAGTGAAGCGTGGTCTCCTATCAGGTCAACGTGTACCTTGTCAAAGAAATTCATTCCCAGAAAGGCGTTGACCTGCTCCAGAATGGCGGGACTGTAGTACACCAGTTCCTGCATCAGCATGTGGTCCTCAACGCCGACGAGCAGGGTCGTCTTGCGGTGTCCCAGCGGTCGGGCGACCTCGGCGATGTGTTCGCCTACCACCTCTTCCCAGTGTTTCCACAACCTGGTCAGGTGGTAGTGCGTGCCCTGGCCGTCCTTGTCTTGCAGGAACTTGATGAGCGCGGAGGATAATGGCTGTATTCTTTTCATGATGGGGAACCCGGTGCGCAGTGGCGACACAATAATCAAGACCACAGACAGCCGCCGCTGGCAAGATGAATTCCAGGCGAGGAGGGGCTTGCCAAGGTGGATGAAGTTGTATATAAAGATATCTCAATATGAGTATACATCATGACAAATGAAGCAACAATCCTCAATTATTCGAAGGCGCTGGCCGATGCTACGCGCCTGCGCCTGGCCCGGATTCTCCTGGACCACGAGCTGTCCGTGGGTGAGCTTGTCGCGGTTCTCGGGCTGTCGCAGCCGCGCATCTCGCGTCATCTGAAGATCATGGCCGAGGCCGGGCTGCTCGCCTCGCGTCGCGATGGGCAGTGGGTCTTCTACTCCGCCGCCGAATCGGGCGAGGGCCGCGAGTATCTGGATGCCGTGGGTCAGTTTTTGCGCCGCGACCCGGCCCTGGCCGCAGATGCCGAAGCCGCAGCCCGGGTGCTGGCCGAGCGCCGTCGCCGCTCCAGGCATTTCTTCGAGCGCCATGCCGAGGATTGGGACCGTTTGCGCGACAGCACCTTGGGTGGATTCGACGTCGCCGCCGAGATTTTGGCCTGCATGCCCGAGACCCGGGTTGCGGTGGATCTGGGTTGTGGCACCGGGGGGCTGCTCAAGGTCCTCAGGAATCGCGCCTCCCAGGTGATCGGCGTGGACAATTCCCAGGAGATGCTGGCCAGGGCCCGCCAGGTGCTTCTGGGAAATGAAGAGGGCAGTGCGGGCCGCTTCGCTGACGCCGGGCTCACGGGCGATGCCCGGGTGAGTCTGCGCATCGGCGACCTGGAGCACCTGCCCCTGGCCGACGCCGAGGCCGGTTTTGCCGTGATGTGTCTGGCCCTGCATCACCTGCCCTCCCCGGAGCGCGGTATCCGCGAGGCCCATCGGGTCCTGGGGTCGGGCTCACGATTCGTGCTCGTTGATTTCGAGCAGCACACGGACGAGACCCTGCGCGAGGGCGCGGGGGATCATTGGCTTGGTTTTGCACCCGAGCGCATCGAGGGATGGCTCTCGAGCGCGGGTTTCGCTATAGTTGACAATGCCCGCTTCCCTCTGCCGTCCGGGCTCACCCTGCGGCTGTATGAAGCGGAAAAACAGATCACGGAGGAATAACCCATGTCTACTGTCACCCCCCTGGACCTGACCCTGGACTACAAGGTCGCTGATATCTCCTTGGCCGAATTCGGCCGCAAGGAAATGCAGCTGTCCGAGCGCGAGATGCCCGGACTGATGTCCATCATCGAGAAATACGGTCCCGAGCAGCCGCTCAAGGGCCTGAAGGTCATGGGCTCCCTGCACATGACCATCCAGACCGCCATGCTCATCAAGACCTTAAAGGCCTTGGGCGCCGACATCCGCTGGGCGTCCTGCAACATCTTCTCCACCCAGGACCACGCCGCCGCCGCCATTGCCGCCGATGGCCTGGCCAAGGTCTTCGCCTGGAAGGGCGAGACCCTGGAAGACTACTGGTGGTGCACCGAGATGGCTCTGACCTGGCCCGACGGCACAGGCCCCGACCTGATCATTGACGACGGCGGCGACGCCACGATGATGATCCACCAGGGCGTGAAGGTCGAGGCCGACCCCTCCCTGTGTGACAAGAAGTACGACGTGCACGAGTTCCAGGTCATCATGAACCGCCTGACCGCCTCGGTGAAGGCGACTTCGCAGAAGTGGACCCCCATCGCCAAGATCTGCCGCGGCGTGTCCGAGGAGACCACCACCGGTGTGCACCGCCTGTACCAGATGCAGGAAAAGGGCGAGCTGCTCTTCCCGGCCATCAACGTCAACGACTCGGTCACCAAGTCCAAGTTCGACAACCTCTATGGTTGCCGCGAGTCCCTGGCCGACGGCATCAAGCGTGCCACGGACATCATGATCGCCGGCAAGGTTGCGGTCGTCGTGGGCTACGGCGATGTGGGCAAGGGTTGCGCGCAGTCCATGCGCGGATTCGGCGCTCGCGTGCTGGTCACCGAGGTCGACCCCATCTGCGCCCTGCAGGCCGCCATGGAAGGCTACGAAGTGACCACCGTGGCCGAGGCCCTGCAGGAAGGTGACATCTACATCACCTGCACCGGCAACTACCACGTCATCACCGGCGCGCACATGGAGAAGATGAAGGACGAGGCCATTCTCTGCAATATCGGCCACTTCGATTCCGAAATCGAGATGGATTATCTGGAAAAGAACCCCAAGTGCACCAAGCTTGAGATCAAGCCCCAGGTGGATAAATGGACGCTCGAGTCCGGCAACTCCATCCTCGTGCTGGCCGAAGGCCGTCTGGTGAACCTGGGCTGTGCCACGGGCCATCCGTCCTTCGTGATGTCCAACAGCTTCACGAACCAGGTCCTGGCCCAGATCGATCTGGCCAAGAACACGTATGAGCCCTGCGTCATGACCCTGCCCAAGTCCCTGGACGAAGAGGTTGCTCGCCTGCACCTCGGGCGCATCGGCGTCAAGCTGGAGACCCTGACCAAGGAGCAGGCCGAGTACATAGGTGTGCCCGTGGGTGGGCCCTACAAGCCTGATCATTACCGCTACTAGGCGGCGGCTTCTCAACGGCCATCTGCTTTGTTGCTGCAACCAATTCAAAATCTCACGTATGTTGAATACGCTTCGATCTTGAATTGGTTTTGCGCCGCGCAGCTGACCATTGATAAACCACCTTGATTCAGATTGCCTCCGAACAGTGGCGTCTGAGGGATCATCGCTTCAGGCAATGAAAATACCAACGCCCCGTCCGGCAGTCTCCGGGCGGGGTGCTGTGTATTTGAAGGGGTAACGAACCTTGGGCTGCGTCTGGATGTGGAGTGCCTGTCGAGAGCAGAACAACTTGCTGCGACGGTCTGTCCGGGGGTTGACAGCCCCGTCTTCCAGTAATAGTCAACAAGGCAACAGTTGACACGTTAACAGTTGCAAGGGGGAGGCGTGGAAGAATTTAAGTCGTTGCGCAGGGTCTCGCTGGGGTATCGGATTTCGCGTCTGCACTGGGCCAAGTCGAGCTTGGTGGATCGCTGGCTCGGGCACACGGGGGTCAGTCAGGGACAGGTGCCCTACATCGCCGAGTTGTTCGATGAGGACGAACTGTCGCAGGATGAACTGGCCACACGGATCAGGGTCAACAGTTCGGCCACGGCGCGGGCCCTGCGGGCCCTGGAGGATGCGGGGTTCATTCAGCGCCGTGAGAATCCGGATAACCGACGCCAGAAGCTGGTCAGCCTGACGGCCAAGGCCTGGGCCATGAAGCCCGAATTTTTGGATGTGATCGCCCGCATGAATCTGGCCTTGTTTGCCGGGTTCAGGGACGAGGAACGAACCACCATGCTGGACCTGCTGGATCGGGTCATGGCGAATATCGATCGGGAACTTGTTGAAGGAGAGAAGGCTTGAAAGAAGCGATGACCAGCCAGCAACGCGCGGGGCTCTATACAATCACGATCACCCAGTTTTCCTTGGTGTTCATGCTCTCTGCCGTGGCCGTGGCCGTTCCGGCCATGGGGCGCGAGTTCGGGGCCAAGGCCTCGGAGTTGGGCCTTGTGGAATCGGCCTACATCTCGGCCGTGGCCATGCTGCTGTTGCCCGTGACCCGCCTGGCGGATATGCTGGGCCGGGGCTTCGTCTTTGTCTGCGGAATGGCGGTCTTCACTCTGTTCAGTTTGGTCTTGCCCCTGTCCAAGGACATCATGCTCTTTAATTTTCTGCGGGTCTTTCAAGGCGCGGGCGGAGCGATGATGGTCACCACCGGACTGGCCATCATCGCCGATCTGTTTCCGGGCAAGGGGCGGGGACGCGCCCTGGGCATTTCCGGGGCGGGCGTGTACCTGGGGCTGTCTGCCGGCCCCTGGCTGGGAGGGATCATCACCACCCATCTGGGCTGGCGCTATATCTTCTATCTCGGGGCCGTGCCCGCGCTGATGTGTCTGGTCATGGCCCTCAAGGCGCTGCCCGTGAAGCCGGTGGTCAAGCGCGGACAGCGTTTCGACTGGGGCGGTGCCCTGCTCTGTGCCATGGGCATGGTCATGCTGTCCCAGGGCGGCTCTCATTTCAATGCCCTGTCGGGCAAGCTGATGCTGGTGGGCGGCCTGTTGTCCCTGGTGGCGTTTCTGGTCTGGGAGGCCCGCGCCGATTGCCCGCTGCTGGACCTGAAGCTGTTTTCCGGCAACCGCTCCTTTGCCTACGGCTCGGCGGTCCAGTTCATCAACTACGCGGCGACGTTTGGCATCACCTTCCTGACCAGCCTGTATTTGCAGGTGGTCCAGGGCATGACCGCCAGTCAGGCCGGGGTGGTGCTCATGGCCCAGCCCCTGATGCAGGCCTTGTTCTCGCCTCTGTCCGGGTCCATGGTCGAGCGTTGGCCTGCACACCGCGTCGCGACCCTAGGCATGGTGCTGGCCACGCTGGCCCTGATCGGTGCCGGTTTCTTCGAGCCGGAGACCACCCGGATTCCGGTGATCATCGTGCTGCTGTTCTGCGGCGCAGGGACGGCCATCTTCGCCACGGCCAACACCAGCGTGGTCATGGGCAGTGTGACCCGGGACCATTACGGTGTGGCCTCGGCCATGATTGCGGGCATGCGCACCACGGGCATGACTGTGAGTCTGGTGACCATCAGCATGGTCCTGGCCATCACGGTGGGGGCCGAGGCCGTGAGCGCTGAAAACATCCCGCAGTTCATGCAGGCCATGCACATCGTCCTGGCCGGGTTTGCGCTGTTCTCGGCCTTTGGGGTACTGCTGTCTTTGAAAGCCCCGTTGGTGCGGCGGGAGATCTAGGTGAGACATTTTTCTGGGCCGGAGGGGATTATGCTGCGGGATGGGAAAATCCTCGGAAAGAGATCCCATTGGCCTTGCGCAGAGCCCTGGCATTGGCTAGGGGTGGACCCACAGAATAGATACGTTGGGGTTGGCCGAGGGGTTTCCCTCGAGAAGTACAATATGGGGTTGAATTGCTGATGAATGTTGGGAGTGTCTGTGCCGTAGTCCCGGCCTTGAATCCCAATCGGGAGCTGTTGTTCGTCGTTTCCGGCCTGCTGGACAACGGTGCGGGGGCTGTCATTGTGGTCAACGACGGCAGCGACGCGGCTTTGCTGCCGTTGTTCACCGAACTCAAGGGGCTTTCGTCCAAGGTCACGGTGTTGGAGCATGCCGTCAATATGGGCAAAGGGCAGGCATTGAAAACGGCGTTCAACCATATCCTGGTCAGCGGTATGGGCTGCGAGGTGGTGGTCACCGTGGACGCTGACGGGCAACACCTGCCTGTGGACGCCATGCGGCTGGCTGCAGCAGTTGATCCCGGCCAAAAGGCCTTGCACATCGGCTGTCGCGAGTTCGGCAAAGAGGTGCCGTTCAGGAGCCGTTTCGGCAACCTCATGACCCGTCATGTGGTGCGTCTGTTGATGGGACTCAGGACTTCGGACACCCAATCGGGACTCAGGGCTTTTCCCCTGGTGATGCTCAAACGGTTTCTGCGGATTCGCTCTGCCGGGTATGACTACGAGTTGGATATGCTGCTGGGCTGCCACGAAGACGGGGTGCCCTTGCGCGAATTGCCCATCACTACCATCTACGAGCCGGGCAATCCCAGTTCGCACTTCAATCCTGTGCTTGACTCTTTCCGCATCTATTTCGTGTTCCTGCGCTATACAGGTGTCTCTCTGGCCTCTTTCCTGCTGGACTATTTCGTGTTTGCCATGGTCATGCTCGCCGTGGGCGGAACAGCGTGGGTGACCCATCTGGTCGTGCGGTTGTTCACCTCCGGAGTGAACTTCTACTGGAACCGCAGGCTGGTGTTCAAGAGCAGGGCCGAGGTCCGTAACGAATCGTTCCGCTATGTCTTGTCCATGTTCTATGTGCTGTTTGCCAGCACCTGCCTGCTCTATTTCTTTTCCGAAGTGTTGGCCCTGAATTCCTTTGCCGCCAAGCCCGTGGCGGAGTTGATCACCTTCCTGATCAGTTTCGCACTGCTTCGCAACTGGGTCTTCCGCAGAAAGATCGCCCAGGGTTCAGACGGGGAAATCAGCGATACTGGAGAAAACGCATGACCTACGACGCCGATTACTATTCCGGGAAAAACTCCGGCTATATCCTCTCCTATCGCGTGATGCGCCACCCCGTGATGTGGCGGGCCGAGCGGCGGCACATCTCCCGTTTCATGACCCAGGGGGATGTCCTGGACATCGGTTGCGCCTACGGCTTCTTTCTTGAGAATCTGGGGTCCGGGTTCAACCGCCACGGCATCGACGTCTCCGAGCACGCCGTGGCCACGGCACGCTCCATCCACGGCGACGCCATGCACTTTGAGGTCTGTGACGCCACCGTAACCGAGCCGTTCGGCGGTCGGCAGTTCGATCTGGTGACCTGTTTCAACGTGCTGGAGCACTTTCAGGACCCCGGGCCGGTCCTGGAGCGTATCGCCCGTTGTGTGAAGCCCGGGGGACTCTTCTATGCCCGGTTCCCGTTCAGGGATCCGCTGTTTTGCCGGGACAAGTATCACCATTATCGTCCCGCCAGGGCGTGGATTGACGATTTCAGCCGACATTTTGAGGTGGAAATGGTGCGCTATGTCTATACGCTGTGGGGCAAGATGAGCGATCTCCCCGCCCCGGCGACCCTGGCCAACTTCATGGCCATCATGCTGCGCAGGCGGAAGGGGGACTAGCCCATGCCCGTGTTGGGGCGCAAGTGCTCGATCTGGATTCTTTGTGCCGTGGTGATTGTGCCTGTCATCGTGACTCTGCTCACGGCTGGCCGCTCGGGCCTGTACGACGACCTTCTGGTCCTGCGGACTTCGGCGTTGCTTGCCCCCCTGGCCAAGACCGTGGGCCCGGTCCTGCAGGATCACCTGTCCAGGCATGAGTCCGAGATTTCCGAGGGCCAAAGGATGCGCTACGGGGCCCGCGTGGATACCCTGAACAATTATCCGGCCAACTCCCTTCTTGTTCGGCTGGCGGAGACCCTGCCCAGTTGGTCCATCTACCAGAGCAATATTCTCTCCCATTCCATGCTTAAGCTGTTGGCCATGCTGGTCCTTGTCCTTGTGGCGGTCAGGACCCCGGTGAGTGCCTCCGCCCTGTGCCTCGTGCTGCTCGCCAGTCTGTGTGTGTGGGTGCTGCCTCAGGGACACCTGCTCAACCCCCTGGGGCGTAGCGGGTTTCTCTGGTATCAGTCCCCACTGCGCTGCACTTCCATCGTTTTGTTCATGGCCCTGTTGTTGCGGCTCGGGACCATGGGGGCCGGTGGCGGGCCCTGGCCCTGGCTGTGGATCACTCTGCTGGCCCTGCTGGGAATCTCCATGAATGTTGGCCTGGCGGGTGTCTACCTGCCTCCGGTCCTCTTGGCCTTTGGTCTGCGCCGGCTGATGTTTCCCGGTCAGGGCGCGGCCCAGCCCCGGATGGAGGTTCTGAGCGCCGTGTTTCTGGGGGCCGTGTTCTTGGCCTGCCTGGGCTGGTGGGCCTTCATCAGCTTCAGCGGCGGGACGTTCCGCTTCGGCTCGCAACGCTGGTTCCTCTTTTTCTACTGGCTGGTCTGCACCCTGGCGGTCGCCCGGTTTTGGCTGCGGCTGCGGCCTGGGGTGGGCAGTCAGAGTCCGGTGCAGCAGGGCTTGGGCGATCTGTTGCTGGCCCTGGTCTTGATCTTTGCCTTCCTGATTCTGGGGTTGAACTGGATCCAGGCGGACAGGGCCTGGATGCACGGAGGACTGCTGCCGTTTCTGCTGGTGGAACTGGGAACCCGATCCACGGGGCCGGCCAACGGGGTGTTTCTGCTGCTGGTTGCAGTGATGTTGCCGTGTCTTGGCCTCAGCAGGCTGCGGCGCTATGTGACAGGGGCAGCCTGCGTGGTGCTTGTGGTCATGCCCGTCAAGTATGGGCTGGTGGCCTATGACAATTGGGAGCAGACCATGGACCGGCGCATGCTTTCCCTGCGCCTGGACGACCTCGGCCAGGGCGGGGAGATTTATCTCAGCGAGAAGGCCTTTTATGCGGCTTTGTCCAATGAGCTGAAGGCCTCGCCGGATGGTGGCACGGTCCGTGAATTTTTTATGCGCTGAGGACGAGGAAGATCCCTTTCATGTTCAGCTAATATAATTGAAAAAGGGCCGCCCAATGGGCGGCCCTTTTGTGTGAGCAAGGGGTCTGTGTCGGCCTTAGGCCTTGCAGGCGGTCTTGAGGTCGGCCACCATGTCCCTGGCTTCCCAGGTGAACTCGGGCAGCTCGCGGCCGAAGTGGCCGTAGCAGGAGGTCTTCTTGTAGATCGGGCGCCTCAAGTTGAGTTTCTTCTCGATGAAGTAGGGGCGCAGGTCGAAGACCGAGGTCACGGCCTTGGTCAGGATGTCGTCCGGGATGTCGCCGGAACCCAGGGAGGTGACCAGCACGGACACGGGCTCGGCCACGCCGATGACGTAGGCGATCTGCACCTGGCACTGCGGGGCCAGGCCGGCGGCCACGACGTTCTTGGCGATGTAACGGCCCATGTAGGCGCCGGAGCGGTCCACCTTGGAGGGGTCCTTGCCGGAGAACGCGCCACCGCCGTGGGCGCCCATCCCGCCGTAGGTGTCCTGGATGATCTTGCGACCGGTCAGGCCGCAGTCGCCCATGGGACCGCCGATGACGAAACGACCGGTGGTGTTGATGTAGACGCGGGTCTTTTTCTCGTCCACGAAGTTCCCGGGCAGGGTGGCGAAGATGACTTCCTTCTTGATGCCTTCCACCAGCTCGTCTTGGGGCACGTGCGCGGCGTGCTGGGAGGCGATGACCACGGTGTCGATGAACTTGGGCTTGCCGTCCTCGTAGGTGAAGCTGACCTCGGTCTTGCCGTCGGGGCGCAGGTAATCGAGGATGCCCTCTTTACGCACGGCGGTCAGGCGCTCGGACAGTTTGTGGGCCCAGTAAATGGGGGCGGGCATCAGGGTGTCGGTCTCGTCGCTGGCGTAGCCGAACATCATGCCCTGGTCGCCGGCGCCCTGTTCCTCGGGGGCCTTGCGGTCAACGCCCTGGGCGATGTCCGGGGACTGCTTGCCGATGGTGGACAGCACGGCGCAGGTCTCGGCGTCGAAGCCCATGTCGGAGCTGGTGTAGCCGATCTCGCGGATGGTGTTGCGCACGATCTGCGGCAGATCGGCGTAGCCCCGGGTGGTGATTTCACCGGCGATCATGGCCAGACCGGTGGTCACCAGGGTCTCGCAGGCCACGCGGGAGTCGGGGTCCTGCTCCAGCAGGGCGTCCAGCACGGCGTCGGAAATCTGGTCGGCGATCTTGTCGGGATGGCCTTCGGTTACGGATTCGGAAGTGAAGTGATAGGTGCCTTTGCTGCAGATCATTTGAGTCCTCCTGATCGTTTTGCCTCGTCCGGATTGATGATCCCGCCCGAGATGAGAATCTTGAAGGAGTCCTCCACGCTGATGTCCAGCGGGATGACGTCCTCTTCGGGCACCAGAAGGTAGAAGCCCGAGGTCGGGTTGGGGGTCGTCGGCAGGAAGAGGTTGATGACGTGTTTTTCGGTCTTGTCCTGAAATTCGGGGTAGGTCTTGCCCGTGACGTAGGCCAGGGCATAGATGCCTTTGCGTGGGTACTCCACGAGCACCACGCGCTTGAAGTCCTTGCCGCCACCGCTGCAGATCGCTTCCACCAGTTGTTTCATCGCCTGGTAGAACTTGTTCACCAGGGGGATGGTGTTCATGATGCGTTCGCCCAGGCGGACCAGGGTCCGGCCCAGGATGTTGCGGGCCAGCAGGCCGATCACGAACAGGATCATAACCAGCAGGATGATCCCCAGTCCGGGAATCTTGAAGGGCAGGTAATGCTCGGGTCTGAACGGCTCGGGGATCAGCAGCAGGATCTTGTCCGTCCATTTGAAGAGCAGCCCCAGGAAAAAGGCCGTGGCCGCCAGCGGCGTGGCCACGAGCAATCCCGCGATGAGGTTGGTCTTCAGGGCCTTCTTGAGATGCCCAAGGACGCTGGTGCGCTGTGGTGTGTCGCTCATGGTCTTATTCCCTGTCCAGCAGGAGCAGGTTGTCGATGAGCCGGGCCTTGCCCAGGCGTACGGCCACAGCCGCCAGGGTGGGTCCGGTCAGGTTTTGGACCGGGCTGATGGCCAGAGGGTCCATCAGATCCAGGTAGTCGATCTCGCCACCGGGCACGTGTTCGGCATAGAAGGCGCGCAGGGCTTTTGTCAGAGTGGCGGCATCGCGCTCACCCGCCAGGGCCAGGGCCGCGATGTGTTTGAGCCCCTGTTGCAGGCCAGGGGCCTGGGCGCGCTCTGCTTCGCTCAGATAGATGTTGCGCGAGCTCAGCGCCAGCCCGTCGGCCTCGCGTACGATGGGCCGCCCCACGATGTCCGTGGGGATGTGCAGGTCGCGTACCATGCGCTGGATGATGGCCAACTGCTGCCAGTCCTTTTGGCCGAACACGGCGCACGTGGGCTGGGCCAGGTTGAGCAGGATGCTGACCACCGTGGCCACGCCCCGGAAATGCACGGGACGGCTGGCGCCGCAGAGGTGCTGGGCCAGTTCGGGGACCTGGACCCAGGTAGCGTGGTCGGCGGCGTAGACGTCTTCATGGCGCGGCGTGAACAGCACGTCCACCCCGGCTTCCTCGGCCAGGCGCGCGTCGCGCTCTTGGTCCGTGGGGTAGGCGTCCAGGTCTTCGCCGGGGCCGAACTGCGTGGGGTTAACGAACAGGCTGACATAGACCCGGTCCGCATGCTCACGCGCCCAACGCATCAGGGACAGGTGCCCCTCATGGAAGAAGCCCATGGTGGGCACCAATGCCGTGGTCAGGCCGGCGGCACGGTCGGCCATGGCCTGGGCCTGGAAGGTTTTCGGGTCGCTTAAGCGTTTCATTATCGTCCTCTGGCCATCAAGCCGGGTTGGTGGATACTCCCTGCCCCGCTTCCTTGGCCGGTGTCCCTGGGACACGAAAAAACCCCTCCGAGGGGAGGGGTTCACGAGTGCATTCGTTCATCCATCATGGTCCCTCGCGGGCTGGCAGTAGCACCTTGGCCTCTTTCGATCCAGGTTGCCGGGCGATCAGCGGGCCAGTACCCTCACGCCTCTCTTCATGACTGTTCAAATCGCCGCGATGGTCACGCGGCAGGGAACAAGCGTTACCTCAAACCGAATCGGTCAGCAAGGGTTTTTCTTTAGGTTCGGTCTGGGTCGGGGAGGCCCTGGCCGTGAGCCGCCGACGCATGTCCAGCAGCAGAGCGATACCAGGATCCTCCTGCATGGCTCGGCGCAACCGCAGAATGGTCTCCGGCTCCAGGCTCTTCGTTCTTTCCAGATGTCCCGGACCCGGCGAGTCCGAGTCGGTGACCGCCAGGAAATCGAAGACCGTACGCACCCCCTGGTCGCGCAGTTCCTCGATGGCTCTGGGTATCCTGACGTAGAGCTTGGCCTGGGCGATCCAGTCCAGGATCTTCCAGGGGTTGAACGGGGTGCGCAGCATCAGCTCCACGAAATTGGCCTCGGCCAGGTTCTGGGCATTGTCCACATCCACCTCGGCCAAACGGGTCTTGGTGAAGAGGTTGATGCCTTCGATCATATCCAGGGGCAGTTCCTTGGTGCGTTGGCCCCTGTTGAAGGTCGGGCCCAGCTTTTCCTGCAGGAATTGCAGGCCGCGCTGGGGGAACATGCCGATGAAGAAGGCCACGGCGGGCAGCATGTTAAGCACGGTCGCGGATTCTGTGGTCATCAGCACATGGCGCACGGCCAGGGCGATGAACGAGGAGAAGACCATCCGGGTGGCCACGGTGAAGAAGGCGCCGGGGGTAAGGTCCAGGGCGTTGAGCCTGCGCCCGATGTACTGGATGGACCAGACGTAGCAGCCCAGGGCAGCCATCAGGATCATCGTCAGGTTACCCAGGTCGTCCGGGTTGAGAGGGGCCGGGATTGCCTGAGGGTTGAGGGTGGGATTCCTGCCGGAATAGATGAGCAGGCTGCTCTGGGAGGTGGGCATGCCGATTATCTGGGCCAGGATGCCGGGGTCGAAGAGCACGAACAGGGCGATCAGAGAATAGACGGAGCAGAACAGGACGGGCAGCACGTAGTCCTTGGGCGTGGTGTCGTCGTAGGCCTTGAACAATCCATAGGGGCAGACCTGGTAGTTGTCGGAGAGTCCCAGGGCCTGACAGATGTTCTGCATTTCCTCCCGTTTCCGGGGCAGGCGCAGGGTGCGGTAGCAATAGGCCGCAGCCGGAAAGAACAGGGCCAGGATCAGGGCGCTGATCAAGGGCAAAAAGCCAGAGATAATCTGATTCATGGGATTCCTCCTGCGGCCGAAGGGTCTGGCACGGGGGGCGGAGGAGGTCGGGATGCTGCGCGCAGAGGGGCGTCGTGCAGAGGGAGGGGTCGTTCGACCGGCTTTTACAGATGCTTACTGTATATTGGTTTGTTGATTATCGGTCAAGGACAGGGGACTCAGGATTTGGAATCGAAGAGGCGTCCGGTGTCCGGGAGGCCGGCCAGGGCGTCCATCTGCTCGCGACCCTGCTGGATGATCTCGGTCAGGATATTGGTGAAGTCCACGTAGGGGCTTTGGTCGGGGCGGGGGGCGTCGGTCTTGGCCTGGATGACCTGGCGCAGCAGATCGCTCTGTCTGGAAAGACCTGCCTCCACGGCGGGCGGCGGACCGGGATCGACCAGCACCTTGGGATGCACCAAGTGGTCGGCCAGGGAGGGGCGGCGGTTGGCGGCACTCACCTCTGCCAGGCGCGGGCTCAGACCGGATGGCGCGTCGAACAGGGCGGCCTTGGCGCGCAGGGGGTCCTGGACCAGGGCCTGGGCGAAGTCGTCGGAGCGGACCCAGAGGTTGCCCGAATCCGGTAGTTCCTCGACCCCCAGCCATTCCAGCTCCGGGGACAGGTCGCTGACCGGGTCGCGCCAGGTGTCGGGGAATCCGGCCTCGAAGAGGTCAGCGTTGGGCAGCAGGAACCCCCGCAGGCCGTTGTAGGCGTTGACCAGATCCGTGAAGCGATCCTGGACCTCGGCGTAGCCCGATTCCACCCGCAGCGGCAGGTTCTGGCCCAACGGAGCCTGGATGTCCACGGTCATCCGTCCCTGGTCCAGGCTGAAAATCCCGGTCTCGGAGACCATGTCGCGACCATTGATGTGCGCGCTGGCGTCCTGGCCGGGGATGGCCGTGACATTCAGGCCCAGGGCCTTGACCAGGGTGCCCGAGGGCGTGGCGGACCAGGATGTGCCGTCGTGAAACCAGTCCAGGCCGTCGTCCGCGTTGGAGACGGCGTTGTTCGCCGTGGGCGCGGTCTCGGACCAGGACGTGCCGTCAAAGGCATAGAGGTTGCCCTCGGTCCAGCCGCCTGCCGTGGCCGAGGCGATGAACCGTTCGCCTCCCGTGACCCAGTTCGGCAGTCCGCCCGTGGGGTCGTGGAAGCCGTCAATGTCGTTCAGCCAGGGGCCGCCATACTCGGACAGGGCCAACCGGTCCCCGCGCTTGGGGGAGGCCAGACTGACCTCCAGTTGGATGGAGCGTTGGTTCAGCGGGGCCAGCTGGCCCGACGACATCTCGCCGTCCAGGACACGGGCCGAGAGTTCCGTACTGGTGGCGTTGATGCGGTTGGCCACGTTCTGCAGCAGTTCCTCCCAGTCCATGCTGTCATCCACGGTCACGGCCACCGTGTCGGAGACATCGCCCACGGCAAACAGCAGGCGGTGCTCCCCGGCGGTCAGACCCGGATCGCCCACGGGGTTGACGGGCGTGGAAGTGTAGGTGCTGGCACTGGCCGGGCTGGCCGAGGCCACGTTGTGCAGGCGGATGGTGGGGGCGGTCATGGGCTGTTCGGTGGGGGCCAGTTCCAGGCGAGTGGTCAACAGGCCGTCCAGGTCGCGGAATGCCACATCCTGGTCCTTGTGTCCGGCGTTGACGGTCACGGCCAGGATGGAGCCTGTCTTGGGCAGAAACTCCAGGTCCTGGTAGGGGCCTGTCTGGCGGATGACCTCGGCCTGCACCGGCAGGCTGGTGTCGTTGATGGCCTGGGCCACGCTGTCCAGGACCTCGCCCCAGTTCTGTCCGTTGGCGATGGCCACGTCCACGTTTTCGGTCTTGCCGCCCTGGGTGATGGCAAAGCGATAGTCCTGGCCGTCCAGGTCCGTGCCGCCGGCGGCGTTGCGGCCCCGGGAGAAGTATTTGTAATAGCGCTGGGCATCTCCCGTGCCACGCAGTTCGGCGCGCAGCAGGTCCTTGATCGTGGTCTCGGGATTGGCGGGGGTGATCAATCGGGCCTTGCGTTGCGAGTTGCCCCCGACGGGCCAGCTGAATTTGGAGGTCGCGGATTCCAGATCCGAGACGCGTTTGTCCAGGGTTTCCAGCACCAGGTTGCCCAGACGGTGGTAGCGGCCCTGACGCTCGGCGTTCTCGAAGCGCCAGGCCACGCGCGACAGCAGGGCCGAACGCTCCAGGGGCGAGGGGGCCAGGACGGCCGAACCCTGGGAGAGCCTGCTTGTGCTGGCCTCCTGGTTGAGTCCTTGGAATTCGATGGCCATGGATTTTCCGCTGTCACGAGTGGGCGCGGCTGATGCGCGCGCCATGCAGGGCGGAACGGATTGAATCAGGTCGGGTAGCGCACCGCTGCCAGGGTCAGGCCCTGGGGGGGAGCCGTGGGAAAGGGCACCTTGCGGTCCCGGCCCGCGATGATCTTCGGCACCTCGAGCGGGTCGAAGCGTCCACGCCCGACCCACACCAGCAGTCCGACCATGTTGCGCACCATCTGCTTCAAAAAGCCGTCGGCCTCGAAGCGAAAGCACTCCTCGCCGGGGAACAGTCCTGGTTCCCGAGCCACGAGGGTCACGTTGCGCACGGTGTCTTCCACCGGGGTGCCCATGTTCTGGAAGCATTTGCAGTCGTACCGCCCGACCAGCAGCCGGGCGGCCTTGTCCATGGCCTCCAAATCAAGGGGTCCCGTCGCCCATACGAAATTCCGCCTTTGCGGTATATCATATCGGCTCTCGGGCCATAAACTATAGGTGTAGGTCTTGGAAAGGGCAGCGAAGCGGACGTGGAAATCCTGCGGGACAAGGCTGGCGTGAAGCACGGAGATGTCCTTGGGCAGCAACGCGTTCAGGGCCTGTTGCCAGGGGGCGTCCACGCGGGTCTTGGGGATGTCGGCATGCACGGCCTGACCCAGGGCGTGTACGCCGGTGTCCGTGCGGCCCGAGCCATGGGCGCGCACGTGTTGGTTGCAGATGATGGACAGCGCCTTCTCCAGACAGCCCTGGACCGTGCGCTGGTTGGTTCCGGCCTGGATCTGCCAGCCGTTGAAGCCCGTGCCGTCGTAGGCCAGGATCAGTTTCAGGCGCGGCATGGGGCTGGCTCCCAGGTCCATGCCTGGTTGCGGCTATTCAAATGAGACCTGCAGTCTGGTCAGGGCTTCGGCCAGTTTGGCGGCCTTATCGGAGTTGACGTAGGTCAGGATCTCTCCGGCCTGACGACCGCTCATCCCGGCCAGAATCTTGACGGCCTGGCGTTCTTCCATGGTTTCCAGGACTTGGGCGGCCTGCTTGGCCTTCATGTTGGAGAAGACATCCACCAGATGGCGGTCCTTCTTGCCACGCACGGCCTGGGCCTCTTCCAGCATGCGCTCCATCTGGGCGCGGCGCTTGTCCAGTTCGGCCATGTCGCTCTGGATCTTGGATTCCAGGATCTTCAGTTCACGTTCACGGCGCTCCAGTTCTTCCTGGCGCTTTTGCAGGGCCGTGTTGGTCATGGTGCCTGCGGCGGCTTCGCCCCCGGCAGCAGCTTTGCCGTTGGTGGCGGTCATGCCCTCAGCCGGTGCGGGTGTCTGGGCTCCGGTCTGGGCCTGGGCCGAACCGGGGGAGACGGCCACGGCAGCCATTTGGACCACGGTGGGGGCCGTGGCCGAATCGGGCAGCGTGGACAGGGTCTGCCAACCCACCAGCGCCAGCAGGCAGAACTTGATCATGGCCAGGGTCAGCAGGCCCTTGAAGAGCTTAGAAAGACCCATGTTGGAAACGAATCGTTGCCATTTCATCTGATTCCCTTTGTTCCTTGAGGTTTTCTTCCTTTCGGAAAGCGCCTTCCTGATTGGCCTTCAGCCGTTCCAGGAGCTTTTTGTCCCTGGAGCGGGTCATCAGCCGCTGGCGGGCCTCGGTGAGGATCTTTGCCAGCTTCTGCAGTTGGGCCTCGGCAGTGGAGATGTCATCTTTCAGAGCGGAGAAATAGCGACGCCAGAGCCAGATATCCTTCTCCGTGATTGCCTCTTCGCTATACAACGATGCCTCGTGTTGTGCCAGCTTCACCTGCAGCTTGTCCAGGTGTTGCGCCCGCTCATTGTGGGCGGCCAGGGCCTTGGCCACGTCCATCTTGGCCTGGTCCTCCAGCTGGCGGCGGTAGTCGAGTACCCGTTCAAGGGAAAAGCGAAATCTGGGCATGATGTTTCCTTACACCGGTCGGGGGCCGCCAAAAAGCCGCCGCTCATCTCCCGGCAGGGGAAGAATAGCAATATCCAGGCCGAAAATGTATTCAGTGGGCAAGGTTCGGACAGGGCAGGCCGTGTCGGGCTAGAGGACCAGGACCGAGAGACCGGCACCAGCCAGGACCACCCACAGGATATCGACCCTGGCGCGCAGGGCGATGAACGCCGTCAGGCAGAGCACGGCCCCCAGCGGCGACCAGGGTGCGGACACGGCGAAGCGCGCGAAGACGGCGGCCATGAGCCCCACCAGGGAGGCCAGACTGGCCCGCACTGCGCGTCGGAACAGGGGCGAGGATTGCAGGCGGTCAAAGTAGGGGGTCACGCCCACCAGGATGACCAGCGAGGGCACAAAGGCGAACACCCCGGCCACGACAGCGCCCGCCAAGCCGTAGAGGTGATGGCCCACAAAGGCCGAGGTGATGACGATGGGCCCGGGGGTCACCTGGCCCAGGGCGATGCCGTCCATGAACATCTCGGGGCTCATCCAGGTCCGGGCCGTGGTCACCTCGTGCAGCATCAGCGGCAGGGAGACGTAGCCACCGCCAAAGGCGAAGAGATCGACCTTGAACATCACCATGGCCAGATCGAACAGTCCGGGGTGCAATAGGGCCAGGGCGGCCAACAGCCCGGCCAGCGGGATGCAGAGCAGGAGCAGCCGTCGGACGGGATTTTTGTGGGTGCAACAAAGCTCCGGGGCTGGACCGTCCATGTGGCGATACAGGACCAGGCCGACGAGGCAGGCTCCAATAATGGCCAGAATGGGGTTGCCCTTGAGGCCCAGCACCAGGCCAGTGCCCAGGGCGATGACCTTGTCCGGGGCATGGGTCAGGTAGGTGCGCGCGAAGTCCAGTGAGGCATTGGCGATGAGCGCCACCACCACGAATTTCAGTCCGGTGAAGGCTGCGAGTACGGGCTGCACCTCCTGGGAGGTGGCGTACAGGGCGGACAGGGCCGTGATCAGGCAGAAGGCGGGCAGACCGAACCCCAGATACGCAGCCAGGGCCCCGGACAATCCCCGGGCGCGCAGGCCCACGTAGGCCGCGACCTGCATGGCCGTGGCCCCGGGCACGGACTGGCACAGGGCCATGCCCGTGCGGAACAGCTCCTCGGAGATCCAGCCTTTCTTGTTGACCGCCATTTCGCGGATGTAGGGCACCATGGCCGGTCCGCCAAAGGCTGTGGAGCCCAGGCGCAGGAAGGCCAGAAAGATGGCTGCGAGGCGTGGTCTTGGCTCGGGCATGGCGGGCCCTAGAGCAGGGGGATGAGGTTGGAGCGGGTCGCCAGGAGCCAGCCCAGCAGGGCGGCCAGTTCACCCCAGACGATGGCTGCGCCCAGGAAGTCGCCGTTCAGCCCACCGGATTTCTTGGCCAGGGTGTGCAGTTCCACCAGCCCCAGCAGGCCGAGCATCAGCGCTGGGGCCAGGGTGTGCAGGGGGCGCAGGCCAAGCCCGGCGAACAGGGTCAGCCCCAGGGCGATGATCAGGCTTGGCAGGGTCGCCCCTTGCAGGGTCAGCTGGCCCAAGCCTGTGCCGCGTGCGAGGTTCCGGCTGCAGTAGGCCAGTCCCACGCACAGTCCGCGTCCCAGCACGAAGGCAAAGGCGATGGCCCCGTAAGCCCTGACCGCCAGGGCCTCGTGCAGCAGCAGGATCTGCCCGCCCAGGCCCATGATCAGGGCCATGACGCCGAAGGCCCCGATGCGGCTGTCCTTCAAGACCTCCCAGAAGCGTTCGCCCCTGGCGCCTGAACCCCAGGCATCGAAGATATCGGCCCAGCCGTCCCAATGCAGTCCGCGGGTGGCCCAGAGCGAGGCCCCGGCCAGGAGCCAGGCCTGGATCCAGGGATAGCCGCCCAGCAGGCCGAAGAAGAAGGGCAGGGTCAGCAGGCCGCCCAGGACCATGCCCACCAAGGGGAAGTATTTGACCGAGGCGGCGATGGTCGAGTCGTCGTGGATACGCGCCGGGGCGAGTCGGGTCAGGAAGTTCATGGCGGCCATGAACGGGGTGAATATTGTCATCGCAACTCAGCCTCTTTGGTGCTCAGGATGAGGGTGTCACCGGGTGCCAGCCCGGTTTCCGAGGCCGCAGAGGCCTGGTTCAACGCCAATTCCAGATAGCCCTGGCTGCCGGGGATCAGCCCGAGTTGTGCCCTTTCCAGCTGGGCGTAGGTCTGGACCCGCAGCACCGCTCGTGACGCCCCCAGGCTGGGTGTCATGATCAGTTGCGCCGCGCTGGGCAGGCGACGTGCCCAGGGCTCCAGGGGCAGGTTGGTCAGGCAGTTGCCGAAGTGGTCCACGTGCAGGATGCTGACCTCGACCCCCACGGGGTTCTTTGTGGGCACGGGTTCGGCCCAGGGCGGCCGGGTCAGGCCGGCGGGTTCGATCTCGGGTCCCAGGTCCGCTGCCGGCTCCCCCGCGCCGAGAGCGGCAGCCAGGGGGGCGAAGACATCCCGGCCATGGAAGGTCGCGCTGACGGCATCGCCCCGGGCATGGGCGGACAGGTCCCAGGAACGGGCCTCACCCGGTGCCGCGAGCACCAGCCCCAGGAGGCCGTTGTCCGGGGCCAGGAAGGTCTGGCCGTCCTTCTCCAGGGCCACGATGCGTCGGGCCGTGCCCACGCCGGGGTCGATCACCGCGACGAAGATCGTGCCCCGGGGGAAATGCCTGCGGCTGGCCTCTAGAAACAGGGCCGCGCGTGGCAGTTCAAAAGGCGGGATGTCGTGAGACAGGTCCACCAGCGTCGCATCAGGGTGCCGCGACAGGATCGCGCCTTTCATCTGGGCGACGTAGGGGTCGCTCAGACCGAAATCCGTGAGCAGGACGATGGTCGCAGCCATGATCAGTATTTCTTCCTTTTGGAGAAGCGGTAGCCCAGCACGTTCATGGTGTTGCCGAAGATGGTGAAGGCCTGGGGGTCGATGCCGTAGACCGTCTCTTCCAGGCGCTTGACCTGCATGTTGTTGACCACGGTCAGCAGCACCTTCTTGGGTGCTCCGGAGAAGGCCCCCTCGCCGTGCAGGAAGGTCACGCCCCGGTTGACCTTGGACAGGATGGCCTTGGCAATGTCGTCGCTTTTGTCGGAGATGACGATTACGAACTTGCGCTGGTTGAACATGCCCAGAAAATACTCGGTGACATGTCCGTAGATGAAGACCACCACCAGGGAATAGAGCATCCGGTCCACATCCAGAAACAGCAGGGCGCACAGGAACAGCAGGCCATTGAAGGCAAAGGAGACCTGGCCCACGCGGATGTTGAAGCGCTGGTTCAGGGCCACGGCCACGATGTCCAGCCCGCCGGTGGAGCCCATGGTGCGAAAGGCGATACCCGAGCCCGCGCCGATCAGCCCCCCTGCGGCAATGGCCGCCAGCATGGGGTCCTTGATGGGCAGTTGGATGTGGGTCAGTTCCATGGCCAGGACCACCGTCAGCAGGCCGTAGAGGCTGTAGAAGAAGAAGCGTCTGCTGACTCCGAACCAGCCGTAGACGAAGACGGGGATGGACAGCAGGAACAGCCAGCTTCCCGGAGTCAGCTTGCCCGTGAGGTAGTAGATCAGCAGACCTACGCCGGAGACGCCGCCGGAAACGAAACCGTGCGGCACGGCCAGGGCCTTGATGGCGAAACCCACCAGGGAGGGGCCGATGGTCAGCAACAGGAGGTTCCACCAGATGGAGGAGGTGTAATCGCGGATCATGGAGCGTTTCCCATTGGGCTGAAGGTGGGCGGCACAGCTTTTCTGCCCGCCACGCAAAGTCTAAACCGAAGTTGCTCCAAAGCCCAAGCAAAAAGCCCGGTCCCGCGCGAGCAGGACCGGGCCATGTTCTTGAACTGGGCCGGACCTACGGCTGGACGCGCACGATGGGTGCCACGTTGGGGTCGGAGGTGATGGTCGTCTGGGCCGAGGCCCCGACGGTCATCTTGTCCGACTGGTCGGGGTGGCACTTGGCACAGAACACGCCCATGTCGCCGCCCGTATCGCCGGTGGGCACGATGAGATACTTGTAGTTGGCGTTGGACGGATGCGGATTGTGGCAGCTCACGCAGGTGAACTTGCCTTCCCACAGCAGTTCCGAGGGAACCGGGGTGTAGGTCGGCTTCACGCCCGTGGGATGCGTGGTGGAAAGATTGACGGGCATGATGCCTTCGTCTTCGTTGTGGCAGCCCAGGCAGGTGGCGTCGATGCCCGCGGACGTCATGGCCATGCGCGAACGCGCCGGGTTTTCGACGTCGGTCTTGGGCGTGACGCCGATGGCGTAGTCGGCCTTGGCGTAGTGGGTATGGTGGCAGTCCATACAGTCCATGTCGTGCGGGCCTTCAGCGGATGCCGTGGCGGGACCGACAGCGGCGATGGCCAAGAGACAGATCAAACACAGAATCTTTTTCATGAACCCTCCTCGCAGCAAACAGTCGATATGACCGGGCCAGTCCCCATTGTACAGCCCAGTGTCTGATGATCAACGCAGTAAAGGATACTGGGATGGAAATCCGTATCACAGTTCGCATGCCTTGCCAACGGAGAATCGATTGGAATGCTTCATGAAAGTGCGAGGCATAGTTGGATCGGCCCAGAGATGTTCCAGATTTTGATCACGAAGCAGGGCAGACGGCTATTCAGGGAGAGGGAGGTGCGTCGTTAGTGGACGAATTCCGTGTGTCTGCAAATCGTGCTGTTCACAGGCACACGACCCTCTGCATGGGCACGCCTAGTCCCGGAGGCGACCTAGTGAGGAATGGAAACCTCGTCGTCATCGAAGACGCCCTTCTCCGCCCGCTGATGGCAGGCCACACAATTCGAAAAGCCTCCCACGGAGGGTCGCGCAAAGACGTCTTGGCTAATCTTTCGGTGCTCCTTCCGGATTTCCGAGACCTCAGTGATCCGCAACACAGTCCTGGAGCCAAGGGCGTCTGAGATATCTGCTGCGAGTTCTCCCTGCGAACGTTCAGCGGCATTGGCCGTGAGATAATCCATGAGTTCAGTGGATTGGGAGGCATCAAGGGCGAGGGATTCACCGAAATGGTCCTCAACTTGTCGGAGGAGGGCTGACCAGGAGTTGGCGTTGAGCAGGCCCGGTGGATAGGCAAAGTGACAGGCACCACAGGTCTCTGCATAGAGTTGGTTGGCGACTTCCGGGACGGCGTCGTCGAGATGGTCCTCGGAATGATGCCGTTCTCGTGTCCGGTGTTTACGTTCATGATCGTCGGCCATGGCCAAGGTCGTGCTGAAGAACACTGAAATCAGGGCTGTTAGAATTAGTACGTAGAGCTTCATGTTGATCCTCCTCGGCGCAAGCGGCGTCGGGCCGATGGCAGCAACGCTGATCCAGCCCTCCTGTAATCCGTAGCAAACTAGTATGGATAGTCTGTACAGAGATAGTATTTACCTGACACTTGCCGCCCTTGGCGGGGTGATTTTTAGGCAGCGTTTTTGGCTGCCTTTTCCTTGGTCTTTTCATCCTTGGGCAGACCGTCCAGAAAGACCTGA
>Ga0180007_10000239_pt1 | contig 99657 bp, 72 predicted proteins | sample MM_PC_MetaG_FD_121122 | JGI IMG/M metagenome (GOLD analysis project Ga0180007, IMG submission 121122) | Groundwater microbial communities from the Aspo Hard Rock Laboratory (HRL) deep subsurface site, Sweden - MM_PC_MetaG | ecosystem: Environmental > Aquatic > Deep subsurface > Groundwater...
CATTAAAGTGGCACGCGAGCTGGGTTCAGAACGTCGCGAGACAGTTCGGTCCCTATCTGTTGTGGGCGTTGGAAATTTGAGGGCACCTGACTCTAGTACGAGAGGACCGAGTTGGACGAACCTCTAGTGTACCTGTTGTCACGCCAGTGGCATCGCAGGGTAGCTATGTTCGGACGAGATAAGTGCTGAAAGCATCTAAGCACGAAACTCAGCCCAAGATGAGATTTCCTTTAAGGGTCGTTCAAGACTAGGACGTTGATAGGCTGCAGATGTAAAGTCAGTAATGACATAGTCGAGCAGTACTAATTACCCGTAAGCTTTCTACTCTGATGTTTTTATATATCATGAACTTTTGTATTTTCTTTCTAATATATGTCGATTTTTTTAAAAAAATTCTTCATTGGTTACCTTAAGGTACCCTTGAGTTAAGAATTTTTGGTGACTATTGCGGTGGTGTTCACCTCTTCCCATTCCGAACAGAGAAGTTAAGCCCACCAGCGCCGATGATACTGCAGTTAATGTGGGAAAGTAGGTCGTTGCCAACTACCATAAAAGCCCCCAATAAATTGGGGGCTTTTTTTTTTATCCAAGTGTAGCTCAACACTGCTTTTATCCGTACTTTTGGTACACTTTTTTATCTCAATTAAAAAACTGATTAGTTTTGCTTTATGTTATCCGGAAATAAATATATCACTTTTTTATTCATAATATCCTCTACCCTATTTTCATCACTCTATGCCTCACATTTTACAGATGAAAATAAAAAACCGTTATTTATCACACAGGATACAATTCCACAGAAATCTATAAAAAAAGATACAATTAAGCCTTGGAAAATAAAAGAAGATACCATCCAATCTATTTCCGCAATTCAGGATAGCATAAATTTAATAGGAACAATTAAGGATTCGTTAGTTGCAGCTCCACTCGATACGCTTAATCCAAACAAATTAAAAACCCAGGATAGTATCCCAATAATCCGTGATTCCTTTTTGGTAGAATACTTTACCGCCCGAATTGATAGTTTTGCACTTGGTAAAATTCACCGCCTCGACACAAGCCTATCTGGAATTCAAAATTACGATCCGACATACCAGGCGGGGAGTTATTATGCAAATCTTGGGAATGTTGGTCTCCCTGCTAAAAATCTACGATTTAAACCACAGATAAGTGAAGGTTTTAATTACAGATACAGCCCATTGGATATCCATACATATACCAACGAAAATGTGAAATATTATCGACTTTTCAGACCTTTTACTGAACTCTATTATGTGTCCGGACCTAAAAAAGAAAACAATTTAAGGGTAATACATTCTCAAAATATTAGTCGTGGTTTAAATGTGGGTATTAATTTTAAATTCATTAATGCGCCCGGCTTATATGAGCACCAGCGGTCTGATAATAAAAATCTGTACGTTACTGCAAGATATTCTACCCGAAATGGGCGTTATGGGTTTATAGCCAACTATATTCACGATAAATTAATAATTGAAGAGAACGGTGGCCTTGTAAATGATAGTGCTTTTACATTTAGTCTTGAAGTCAACCGTAAACTAATTGCTGTAAATCTTCAACAAGCAAAAAATACGCTTAAAAAAGGTAGTATTTACTTAAATCAGTATTTCAATATAGGCAGGGCACCTTATATTACAACTGATACTCTTGGGCAGAAATCCAGACACCAAGGATTACCACTCGGGCAACTTAGTCATACCTTATCTATCGAGCGAAAGTCATTTATTTTTGAAGACACGAAGGATCAAAGTGCATATTATAATAAATTCGATGAGATCCTGAATCCTACAAATGCATTCGACTCAACGCGAATACTTAGGATTGAGAATCAAGTAAAATGGTCGAATCTGGGATATGAAATTCAACCCGAAGACAAACCAATATATGTGTATTTTGGTATTAAACAGCTTCACACAGAAGTGTATGATACAATTGCCAGGCAATCATTTAATAATATGATACCTAAAGCCGGAATTTCAACCTTTTTATTTAAAAGTTTCAGGTTAAATGTGGATGGGTTTTATGTATTGGGAGATCACAACGATGGCAACTATTCTCTGCAAGCCAATATTCGACAATTTATTGGGAATAAAGATAGAAATTATGGATTATTAAACCTACGTGCAGAAATAGCAAAACAAAGCCCTTCATGGTTTTACAATCTTTATCATGGAAATTATTTACGTTGGGAAACAGATTTTTCTGCAGAAAAGTACCTGATATTACAGGCCGATTATTCTTATAAAGGGATCACAGCCGGCATCAACTATCAAAAGATTGATAATTACATTTTTATGGATAAAACGGCACATCCAAAACAAACAGAAATCACCCAATCCATATTCACTGCAACTCTTGATGTAAAGAAGAGATTGGGTGACTTTAGTATGGATGCACATTTGATTTATCAAAAGCCCAAGAGTGATAGTTTACTTCGTGTACCTGAATTCCATGGAAGTATTTCTTTTTATTATACAAGGTCCTTATTTCAAAATGCCACTACCGTTCAACCCGGAATTGAAATCTTCTATAACACGGCTTATTTTGCCGATGCTTATATGCCCGCGACTAGAAGTTTCCATCTTCAGAACATGAACAGGATAGGGAATGCGTTTTATGCTGATTTGTATTTAAATTTCACCATTAAAAACACGCTGCTTTTCTTTAAATACCAACATTTCAACGCTGCAGTCACAGGGTATAATTATTTTCTGGTACCACATTATCCCATGCCCGATTATGCAATCAAGTTTGGGGTGATTTGGAAATTTATTGATTAGAAAAAAGGTATTGTAATTTTGCAGAGAAACAGTTTCGCCCGGGAAGATCTTAAAAATCTTAAAAAATCAGATTTTGAAGGCAAAAAACAGCTTACTCTTGATATCCTTCCTTTAAAAGAAACAGGCAAATAAGTGCACACCCTCACCGTTGTAGAACACGTTCCATTTGTTAAAGAAACAGCTGAGCAGGATACACGAACAGGATTACTTAAAATTGGCATTGCCCTGCTAAGCGGCATTCCTGACTGCCGCCAGCCTGCCGGCTGGCAGGTCAGGCAAGTTGCAATGCCGCTTAGATCAATCGCATATCACTCCTAGCGTGGGCTAATATCGAAAATAAAAAAATCTTAACTCTCTATTGTATAGATTATTAGGATTTTTTATGGCGGAGAAAGAGGGATTCGAACCCCCGGTACACTAATGCGTACAACTGATTTCGAGTCAGTCCCGTTCGACCACTCCGGCATTTCTCCAATTTTGTTACTGAATTCTTATCTTTTTTTATCTCAAAAGATAAAAATTATTTTATACCCCTTTGCTTTTTAATTTCTTCGTAAGCAACATTTAGTTCCTTAATCTTCGATTCGGCAGATTTTTTTATTTCATCGCCTAAATGAGTAACTTTATCAGGATGGAACTTTGTTGCCATCTTGTAGTAGGCTTTCTTTACTTCATCGTCGCTCGCATCCGGTTTCACTTCTAAAATTTTATAAGCACTATCCACCTCTTTAACCGACATGGCTTTGATAGAAATATAGTCTTCTCTGTCAATCTCCAAAAACCTGGCAATTTGCTCAATAATTTCAATCTCACGTGCATGTATTTGTCCATCAGCTTTCGATATACCAAATAAAAAATGCATAAGTTGCAGTTTTGCCGCATAGTCCATATATCGCTTAATTTGACGACAAACCTCAATTAAATTAACATCTTGTTTTAAAACTTCTTTAAGTAAAAAAATATTTCTATTCGCATTATCAACCCCAAATTGTTGAACAAAGAACCTCTTCACGTAATCCAATTCTGATTTTAAAACTTTGCCATCTGCTTTCATGACTGATGCAGATAAAATCAGCAAACTCACGCTAAAGTCACCTTCCTGAGTTTGGTATGATGCGGTTCCACCAGATGGATCGTGCGCGTATTCACCTTTTTGGAGCCCATCAAACATGGATCCAAAAACAAAGCCTAATATACCTCCAATTGGACCTCCGAAAGCCCAACCAAGCCCCCCTCCTATCCATTTACCGTATGATTTTTTACTCATTTTATAATTATTGAATGAAGCTACAAAAGTAAAAATGTTTTGGTTTTTTACTCCGGTTCATATGTTAATCTAACTTAAAATTTTATTTAATATTTTCGCTCATTGGCAACCCATATTCTTCAACCATCTCTATATCCATAGTTTCAAGCTGGTCAAGGATGGGATTGTATATTTCAGGGATTACCGGAATATGAACACCTCGTGCATTAATTTTGCCTTCCAAAATCATCTCAACACCACATGCAGCCGGAAGTGCAACAGTTCTGGCAATGGATGTATCTGTTTTTAGAGTTCCAAAATCAAGCATACGGGATTTAATTACTTCTCTCTTCCCATCAGCATATTTAGCAACAAATGTATGCTGCATCACCACCATATCGCGTTCATCCTCTTGAATCATCATTTTTTCGATCATTAAATCAGATATAACTTCGAATGGAGAGTCTTCTAACCTATTCATCTTTTCGTCCGAAAATAAACCAAGCCATTCCATGGCTGCAATTGGATTTGAATCTATGGATACATCTAGCCTGGCAGCAACTTTATCTTTTATGTTTTCTGAATTATTTTCATTAATCATTTTACTCATAAATTCAGCATACGAAAAGCCTTCAAGATTCAATTTATCATAAGCGATAAGCTTGAGTGATTTAATGGCATCCAATACTTCACACCATTTTTTATAACGAAATGTACCTCTAAACATCGTTTTAGCTTCGGGTATTCCGTACAGATTAAGATAAGGTAAAGAGTCTCTGTTCGGATAAACTTCCAATTCACCAACTTCCGGAAAATCCAAACGAATTGGATTCTTAAACAAATCTTCGGTTGGGATATATTTTATTTCGCCTTTTCTAAGATATTTTCCTTCATTATTACCTGCCATTACTACGCCTTTCGGAGCCCAGGAGAATTTATAACAAAAAGGATTCTTTTCAACCTCGGGAGCTACCAATGCTCCACAAAAGGAATAAAATTCTTCAACTGCACCTCCTTTTTTATGAATATTGTCAATAATTCGCATAGCCGACATATGATCGATTCCAGGATCCAGGCCTATTTCATTCAGTATAAGAATTCCCGCATCCCGAGCTACCCCATCTAGTTCTTTCATAGCCGGTTGAACATAAGAAGTTGTAACCATGTTTTTTCCATGTTTGATACATAATTTGGCCACCATCACATGGTGGGCATAAGGTAACAGGCTCACGGTTAAGTCATGTTCTGCAATCATTTCATCTAAAAGAGTTTCCTGATCAACGGTCCATGCAATAGAATTTCCATTCGAATGTCCGTTAATCATTTTATCCGCTTTTGATTTGGTTCGGCTTGCAACACTCACAAAATAGTTTTTATTCAAAAGGTAGGTAACGATAGGTTTTACAACCATTCCGGCACCAAGGATTAGAACTTTTTTCATCTATTTAAATTTAAGTTAGGTCGATGGATAATCGTAGTTGTAAATTTATGGATGTTTATTTTAATATCTAAATATCTGTCTGTAAATTATCAAAAAAAAGCTCTCCACAGGATACTTGTTCTGAGAGAGCTTTTCTAATATCATTTTAATACCTATTTTTTTACCTCTTTTTCAATAAATTTTATTCCGTAAGTATTCAATTCTTTAAGGATGGGTTCATACACTTCTTTCACGATAGGTATTTGCACTCCTTTAAGCTGAATTTTATTTGTTAAAATCAATTTGGTTGCGATAGCAACCGGAATACCAACGGTAATTGACATGGCAGTATGCACCTGATCGTTTCCCTTAACAACCATTGTTGAAGTTAGGCTCCTCTTCTTACCATCCATCTCATAATCAAACAGATGATGCATCACAATCATATCCTTATCTTCCGGATCAAGTATCCACTTTTCTTCTAACAGGTGCTGTAAAACCTGTGCCGGAGTAGTTTTCTCTAACCCAATCACCCGATCATCAAAAATACCGGTCCAAATTATTTTTTCCATTATTTCTGATTCTACATCTATTTTAAAAACCTTTGCTAATATTGATTCGGTGCTTAATCTGCTATTATTCGGAAGAAAGCGATCTATAAACTCACGGTAAGTAATTGAAGCAGAATCTTCGATGATAAAAGTATCATCGGTTAACCCCAATTGCACAAAAACGTTCCATGCCTCGGAATAGCCTTTGCGCCTGATGGTTCCACGGAACATGGTCTGAATGTCTTCCAGTCCGTATATTTCACGATACTTTAGTGAATCTCTGTTAGGGTAAATTTCAAAGTGTCCAAGATCAAGAATTTCAACATCCTCGGTTCTAGAAAATAGTTTACTATACGGGATGTATTTGTATTTTCCGTTATGCAAAAACTGTGAAACTCCTTGTCCTGCGAGAATCACATTTCGAGGATTCCAGGTAAATTTGTAATTCCAGGGATTATTGTCAGACTCTGGTGCGACTAAACCGCCTGTTGATGATTCAAAATTAATTATTTTACCCCCCTTATCCCTGATGTCATCTATGATCTGCATGGCCGACATATGATCGATGCCCGGATCTACTCCTATTTCATTCAGTAAAAGAACCCCTTTTTCTTTAGCTTCTTTATCCAAGGCCCTTATTTCATTTGAAACGTAGGAGGCTGTAACCATATTTACACCTTTTTTAACACAATCGACCGCCACCAGATGGTGCATTCTGGCCGGAAGCATAGAAATAACAATATCTGATTCTGAAATTTCCTGCATCCGCTGCGTATCATTGTAAACATCAAAATAATATACCTCGCTACGAGGATGATTTGCTGCTTTTCGCTGAGCTAACTCAAGCGAATAATCACAAATTACTACCTTCCAATCATATTGTTCGGCATGATCAAGTAAATATTTTATTAAACTTGAAGAACTTAAACCGGCACCTAAAATCAATATCCTTTTCATCTTTGTTAATTAATTAACACTATTAAATAAGGGTGCAAAAATAGATGAATATATAGTCTAAAATGCATTGTAGGGTTGCTTTTTTTTTTACAAAATATAATATGGAAATACTCTAAATAGCTTTGCTTACAAAAACTTTTTTACGTATTGATAATCAGGGGTCAATTCTCCGTTATGAAGAATAAGCGCTCTTTTAATCGGGCCGGGTAAATCCAAAAGTTCGAATGGCTGTTGATAATTAGCCTTAGCGATTGGTTTTATAAATTTAACTAGCGCATCCCCAAAAGCAATCGATGAGTCACGAGGCAATTCACTGGGTAAGATATCAACGGACATTACTAGTATACCCTCTCCTTCAAATCCCATTTTTGGTTTTCTGGTTTGAGGGTCATATACAAAAACAGGGTCCTCAATTGCCGTTCCGATATGGGTACATTCAACCGATCCATCTGGATCACAAGTAATATCCCCAATTACCTTTAATTTCTTCTCGCCCTTGGCACACAATTCAGCCAGATAATCTTTTGTTACAATTCTGGGATATTTAATATCCCAATACATACAATTCATTAAAATGCTTAAATGAGGAAGGAATTTTTCAAAAGCATTTTTATACGCTTCGGGATGGTTATAATAATGTTGCAGCTCAAATGCAGTATTTTCATCCTTGGGTTCAGAAATATCTGACTCTTTGAATACAATTTTGTAGATAACTTTGTTATTTGAGTCACCCTGGTTTGTTATGCTCAGAAGTTCTTTGGGCCTGATTTCGGCTATGGGCAATAAGTCAATTATTTCCTGTGCCCCCTTTGAAACATTCCCATAACCTGTAAATCCGATGGTAAGCGGGCATAGTTCCTTTGGCAATCCATTTTTTTTAATTATTTCACCAACACTTGAAACAGCAGATTTTGCCTCTTCGAGTGAATGATAAAAACGTGACTGCTTTAAAACTGAAAATGGATTATCAATACCCTGAACTTTCAATCTTTGACCCAAGGACCATAGGGAATTTATCATTCCGGCCAATCCCGCAAATCGACCAAAGAAGATTAAACGTTTGCCTGCATCATCAGTAATTTTTTCATATTCAATCAGGTTACACTTTTTCTCCATCATCGCCTTTAACATGGGCATATTATAGGGCTGGCCTTTTATTACATGAGAAAAGAACACATAGGTTTTTTTGTACTCAAAAAAAGAATTCGGCATTTCTTTGACACCAAAAATTACCGGTGCCGCACTTAAATCAGAAGTTAAAACTGCACCAGCATTTTTGAACTCATCATCCGAGAAAATCCTCTTTGCCGAAGGTTCAACATAAACTTCAAGTTCTTCATTTTGGATCAGTTTTCTAACGTGCTCAGGAGTAATTGCAACCCTCCTTTCCATTACATATTTATCTTCTATCCTGATTCCAATTTTTCTGTTCATCTCTCAAATTTTTTAGCTGTACAAATTATCTTTTTTCAGAACAAACTTACAAAATATAAGCCATATTTTCCTGTCAAACTTCAATTTGCTAACCGTTTCTAATATTTATAAATAAACCATGAAAAATACCCGAAGCTTTAGATTTCCGATTGTACACCAGAGAAAAACTTTAAAGGATAAAGGTTGGTGGCTCTTAATTGTTCATGAATTTAAAAGCTAAATGAAAAATAAAACCTGCTTTTAGTAAAACCTTGATTTTTCTTTTAAAATATTGCTTTTCAATTGATTTTATAATCAAATATTAAGTCGTAGTTTAAAGAATATTACACTTTTGATTTATTAACATTTTGCTGGTTATGAGTGGGTTTTTTTGTAATTTTGCTGTCCTTTTAAAAGATTAAAAAAAGAAAGAATATTTGAGTTAAAATTTATTTAAACGTAAAAAAGAAATTAATGATGACAAATCAAAAACATGTTTATCTGTTTGGCGACAAAACTGCTGATGGAAAAGCGGACATGAAAAATTTACTTGGAGGAAAAGGAGCAAACCTTGCTGAGATGAATTTGATTGGAGTGCCGGTCCCTCCCGGGTTTACAATTACTACCGAAGTTTGTAATGAATATTATAATATAGGTCAAAACAAAACTGTAGAACTAATTAAAAAGGAAGTTGAAGATGGAGTAAAGTTCGTTGAACGAATCACAGGAACTAAATTTGGCGACAAAGAAAATCCATGTTTATTATCTGTCAGATCTGGTGCAAGAGCTTCTATGCCAGGCATGATGGATACCGTTCTTAACCTTGGGTTGAATGATACGGCTGTTGAAGGTATTGCAAAACGAACCGGAAACGACAGATTCGCATGGGATTCTTATCGACGATTTGTTCAAATGTATGGTGACGTCGTTATGGGAATGAAGCCGGAATCGAAAGAAGATATTGATCCTTTTGAAGAAATCATTGATGAAATGAAAGAAGCAAAAGGCATTGAAGATGACACCGAGCTTACAACTGATGACTTAAAAGAAATGGTTGCTAAGTTTAAGAAAGCAGTTACCGAAAAAACTGGCAAACAGTTTCCCGACGACCCTTGGGAACAACTCTGGGGTGCCGTGATGGCCGTTTTTAATAGCTGGATGAACGATCGCGCTATTTACTATCGTCAATTAAATAATATTCCTGCTGAATGGGGAACTGCTGTAAACGTGCAAGCCATGGTATTTGGAAACATGGGAAGTAATTCAGGGACAGGTGTTGCCTTTACACGTGATGCCGGAACCGGAGAAGATATTTTCAATGGCGAGTACCTGATTGATGCGCAAGGTGAAGATGTTGTTGCAGGTATTAGAACTCCTCAACAAATTACACTCGAAGGTTCAAAAAGATGGGCCATACTGGCAGGGGTTTCTGAGGAAGAACGTAAAGCTAAATTCCCTTCTTTGGAAGAAGCGATGCCGGCAATTTATAAAGAACTGATGGTAACCCAGCAAAAACTTGAAGATCACTATTCAGATATGCAGGATCTGGAATTTACTATTCAGGATGGTAAATTGTGGATGCTACAAACCAGAAACGGAAAACGTACTGGTGCAGCAATGTTGAAAATTGCCATTGATTTGTTAAAAGAAGGGAAAATTACTGAGAAAGAAGCACTGTTAAGATTTGATGCCAACAAATTGGATGAGTTGTTACACCCGGTTTTTGATGCCGATGCTATTAAATCTGCAGTAGTACTGGCCAAAGGACTTCCGGCTTCTCCCGGTGCTGCAACCGGACAAATTGTATTCCACGCTGACGAAGCTGAAGAATGGGTTGCTCAAGGAAAAGATGTTATACTTGTTCGTATTGAAACATCTCCTGAAGATTTAAAGGGAATGAATGTTGCCAAAGGGATTCTTACCGCCCGCGGTGGAATGACCTCACACGCTGCAGTAGTTGCTAGAGGAATGGGGAAATGCTGCGTTTCAGGTGCCGGTAAATTGAACATAAATTACAAGAGCCGATCACTTGTCGTTGATGGTAAAAACCTGAAAGAGGGTGATTGGATTTCATTAAACGGATCAACAGGTGAAGTTTATGAAGGTAAAATCAGTACCATTGCAGCTGAACTTAGTGGTGACTTTGGAATAATCATGGAAATCACAAACAAATATTCCACGATGTTAGTGAGAACTAATGCAGATACTCCTCGTGACTCAGAAGTAGCGCGTAAATTTGGTGCTCAGGGTATCGGTCTATGCAGAACTGAACATATGTTCTTTGAGGGTGATCGTATCCGTCCGATGAGAGAAATGATTTTAGCAAATGATGAAGCAGGCCGAAGAATTGCATTAGAGAAATTATTGCCTATACAAAGAGAAGATTTTGAAGGTATATTTGCTGCCATGCATGATCTTCCGGTGACTGTCAGGTTACTCGATCCACCTTTGCATGAGTTTGTCCCACATGAAGCTGCAAATCAGAAAGAAATGGCCGACCAAATGGGCATTTCAGTTGAAGAAGTTAAACGAAAAGTTGAAGAACTTGCTGAATTTAATCCGATGTTAGGTCATCGTGGTTGCCGACTTGGAAATACTTACCCTGAAATTACGGAAATGCAGGCAAGAGCAATTATCGAAGCTGCGCTAAACCTTAAAGCAAAGGGTATTGTTGCCATACCGGAAATCATGGTTCCTTTAATCGGTACTAAAAAGGAATTGGATATGCAAGAAAGTATTGTTCGATCAACAATTGAAAAAGTTTTTGCAGAAAGAGGCGAAAAAATTGATTACTTACTGGGAACGATGATTGAAATTCCTCGTGCTGCCCTAACTGCAGATAAAATCGCAGAATCTGCTGAATTTTTCTCATTTGGAACGAACGATCTCACACAAATGACTTTCGGTTACTCTAGAGATGATGCAGGTTCATTTTTACCAATATATATCAATAAAGGCATCCTAAAGCATGATCCATTTGAGGTATTAGATCAGGAAGGTGTTGGCCAACTCATGAAAATTGCAGTTGAAAAAGGAAGAAAAACCCGACCGAACATTAAAATTGGAATTTGCGGAGAGCACGGCGGAGAACCTTCTTCTGTTGAATTCTGCAACTCACTTGGATTCAATTATGTAAGCTGTTCCCCTTATAGGGTTCCGATTGCACGCTTAGCTGCTGCCCAGGCCGCAATTAAGCAAAATAAATAGTTAAAGTTAAGTTGATTAGGTTTCTAAAGGAAAACAGCCTGGAGCTGTTTTCCTTTGATTTGGTTTATTAACTTGTGCGATTTATTAAAATATTAAATACAACAAAATCATTTTAAATAACAAATTAACAGCTGCATCAATATGAAAAATCCGGACAGGCTAAGAAAAGCTTTAGAAAACTATGGTTTAACTCAGGTTGACACAATTTACTATAATCCTTCTTATGAGGAATTATACAAGGATGAAACTGATCCAAACCTGAAAGGATTTGAAAAAGGTCAGTTAACAGAATTGGATGCAATCAATGTAATGACAGGGAGATTTACTGGACGAGCACCAAAGGACAAATACATTGTTAAGGATAATACAACCAAAGATACCATGTGGTGGACAACTCCTGAATCACCAAACGACAATAAACCAGTTAGCACAGAGGTTTGGAATGAACTCAAAGAAAATACACTAAAACAGTTATCTGGAAAGAAATTATACGTAATGGATACTTTCTGTGGTGCAAATCCCGATTCACGATTGAAAGTTCGCTTTATCATGGAAGTTGCATGGCAGGCTCATTTTGTTAAAAACATGTTCCTTCGCCCCACTGAAAAAGAATTAGAAAATTATGGCGAACCCGATTTTATTTCTTTAAATGCTTCAAAAACTATCAATCCAAAATGGAAAGAACAAGGGTTAAATTCGGAGGTTTATACTGTATTTAATTTAACTGAAAGAATGCATGTTGTAGGGGGAAGTTGGTATGGCGGAGAAATGAAAAAAGGTTTATTTGCCATGATGAATTACTACTTACCTTTAAACGGGATGGCTGCAATGCATTGTTCTGCCAATGTTGGAGAAGAAGGTGATGTAGCTATTTTCTTTGGTCTTTCAGGTACTGGTAAAACTACCCTTTCAACCGATCCAAATCGTCAGTTAATAGGCGACGATGAACATGGTTGGGATGACGATGGCATCTTCAATTTCGAAGGTGGGTGCTATGCAAAAACGATCGATTTAGATAAAGAAGCGGAGCCGGAGATTTTCAACGCAATCAGACGTGATGCGCTTCTTGAAAATGTAACAGTTGACAGTAAAGGTAAAATTGATTTCAAAGATGGTTCGTTAACTGCAAACACACGTGTTTCCTATCCAATTTATCATATTGATAACATTGTTAAACCTGTTTCAAAAGCAGGTCACGCAACGAAAGTTATTTTCCTTACTGCTGATGCTTTTGGGGTTATGCCTCCCGTTTCGAAATTAACACCTGAGCAAACCAAATATCATTTTTTATCGGGGTTTACTGCAAAATTAGCAGGGACCGAACTTGGAGTTACCACTCCTCAACCTACATTTTCAGCTTGTTTTGGAGCTGCTTTTCTTTCTCTTCATCCAACCCGATATGGTGCTGAATTAGTAAAAAAAATGAAAGCTCACGGAGCTGAAGCTTATTTAGTAAATACAGGCTGGAATGGTTCCGGAAAAAGAATTTCCATTCGGGATACCCGCGGAATAATTGATGCAATTCTAAACGGTTCTATCGAAAAAGCTGAAACAAAGATTATTCCTGTTTTCAACTTAGAGGTTCCTACTTCACTCTCTGGGGTTGATCCGAAAATACTTGATCCACGTGATACATACGCAGATGTGAACGAGTGGAACAAGAAAGCTGTTGATCTTGGCAGCCGTTTTATTAAAAACTTCGAAAAATATACCGACAACGAAGAAGGAAAACTTTTGGTAAATGCAGGACCTAAAATTGGATAATTTCTGAGAAGTCTACTATTTAGTAAGCTTTTATTTCTCGGTTTGATGGTAATCATAATTGATTAAATATGCAAAATTCTTGCCTTGGTAGAAAATAAATGTATATTTGTATAATTATTAACTTAACTTTTTATTACTATGTCAACCGGAATTGTTAAATTTTTCAATGAAAGAAAAGGTTTTGGATTTGTTGTTGATGATGAATCAAAACAAGACATCTTTGTCCATGCCACAGGATTAGTCGACCGAATTTCTCAAGACGACAAAGTCACTTTCGACATCACAGAAGATAACCGTGGAAAAAAAGCCATTAATGTAAAACGGGCTGAATAAAGTACTTCTTCATTAATTGAAAAATTAAAAGCTCTCCAAATTGGAGGGCTTTTTTTGTTATACCACATTCGAGAAACCGTTCCCCGAAGACATAAAAAAAGCAAGGTTTTCGACCTTGCTTTATATCTTCAAATTAAACAATGCTATTGGTTAAGCATCACCGGCATAACCAACATCAAAATATCTTCTTTTTCATTTTCCGTATCAACGGGTAAGATCAAACCTGCACGGTTAGGTGCCGACATTTCAATTTTTACATCATCATTATCAAGATTTGATAACATCTCCTGCAAAAATTTCGAATTAAATCCGATCTCCATATCTTCACCTTCATAACTACAGGTCAGTCGCTCCCTAGCCTCATTTGAGTAATCAATATCTTCGGCAGAAAGGGTCAGTTCTTTACCTGAAATTTTAAACCTGACCTGATGAGTCGACTGATTTGCAAATATCGCGACACGTTTTATTGAATTAAGTAAGGATAATCTGTCAATGGTAAGAATATTCGGATTATTTGTAGGGATAACAGCATCATAATTTGGATACCTACCATCGATTAACCGACAAACCATACTCACATTTTCAAATGAAAAGAAAGCATTAATTTGATTGTATTCAATCTTTACCTTAGCATCTTCTTTGGCAGTAACCAAATGCTTAAGCTGATTAAGTGGTTTTTTAGGCAGGATAAAAGATGCTGAAATTTCCCCAAAAGCATCTGTTCTTTTGTATCTGACTAATTTATGTGCATCAGTGGCAACAAAAGTAATGTCATCAGGAGTAATTTCGCAAAACACACCCGACATTACCGGTCGTAGTTCATCATTTCCTGTCGCAAACAAAGTTTTATTTATAGCATTTACCAGGATAGGTGCCTTTATCTCTAAGGTCGTAGTATCCTCCAAAGCAGGAGCTTGTGGATATTCGTCACTGCGATGGCCGGGTAATTTATATTTACCGTCTCCGGCAGAAATTTCAATACCTAAAGTATCTTTATTTACGGATATCGTAACCGGAATATCAGCAAATGTTTTAAGTGTGTCAAGCAGAATTTTAGCAGGTATCGCAACCATTCCGGGTTCTTCGGCTTTGGTTGGTTCCAACGAAACAGTCATGGTTGTTTCTAAATCGGAAGCGGTAATAAATAACTTATCTTCTTTGAGTTCGAATAGAAAATCATCAAGGATGGGTAAGGTATTGCTTGAATTTAGAACACCACTTAAAGCTTGAATGTTTTTCAGTAACAGTGAGCTGGAAACAATAAATTTCATTTTACTATGATTTTAATAGAGAGTTGATTATTTAACAGTAAATATATTAAATAAAATTATGAACCTGACGAATAAATATTTTCTTTCTCAACAAATTTTGCACATACGAAGGCACTATTTACTTTTTCTTTTGAAGGAAATTTTTGATTCTTCACCCCTTAATAATCGCTTGATATTATTATGGTGCATCACAGGAACAAATAATCCTACAGCAATGGCGAGTAAAATTAACGGGAGATATGGGATATGAAATAAAAAAATGACAAAAAATGGAAACGAAATGGAGGCCAGAACCGACGACAAAGAAACCATTCGGGTGATAAAAAACACCAATAAAAATACGCCTAATACAGTAAGAACTGCATATGGATAAAGTGCCAATGCAATACCGAATAGTGTTGCAACACCTTTACCGCCTTTAAAGCCAACATAAATCGGGAAAATATGCCCCAAAACGGATGCTGCAGCCATACTTATTTCGAGAAATAAGAATTGATTTTCGCTAAGGCCGACATTACTAAAAATCACACCGATGTATACTGCAAACCAACCTTTAAAAACATCAACAATAATTACAGGAATACCAGCTTTTAATCCAAGTACCCTGATTGTGTTTGTAGCTCCGGCATTCTTACTACCCTGAGTCCTTACATCCACACCATAAAAAGCCCTGCCAACCCAAACTGCTGTAGGTATAGAACCAATTAAATAGGCCAGTATTACGGCAACAATTACGCTGAGTACTATGATCATTTTTATTTAGTTTTTAAAAATGTGGCTGCCATCCAGTTATTTTTTTCCTTAGAATCAACTAATTGTAAGTTAGTTTTATTAGTAGCTTGTTTGAGTTTTGTTAAATCAGACTGATAAAATCCACTAAAATAAATAATGCCACCAGCTTTCATCGCTGCGGCATAAACCTCCATATCTTGTACTAAAATATTTAAATTAATATTTGCAAAGATAACATCATATTTCTTAATAATGCAAGAAGCATCTCCTTGAACAACATTTACGTTCGTAACTTTATTCTTTTCCGTATTTGCCAGACAGTTTTTAAAGGCCCATTCTTCAATATCAATCGCGTCGATAAATTTGGCACCTTTCATAGAAGCCAGAATGGCTAAAACCCCGGTCCCTGAGCCCATATCAAGAATTTCCTTGTTTTTTAAATTGGCCTCAAGAATGTATAAAATCATCATTGCGGTGGTCTCATGGTGAGCCGTTCCGAACGACATTTGAGGTTCAATTAATATTTCAAATTCCATGCTTGGATCGGAAGGATGAAAAGGTGCACGGATTAAACAACGATTTGAAATGACAACCGCATCGTAATTACTTTCCCAAACCTCATTCCAATTACGGTCCTGTATAGTTTCTTGAGTACATATAATATCCTTACCACTAAATTTGTCAGCTAATAAGCTTTCAACTTTCAGGTTATCGAAATCGGGTTGAGCAATATAAGCCAATACGCCATTCTCAATTTCTTCAAAGCTTTCATAGCCTATTTCGCCTAAAAAAGCCATTAATACTTCCCAATCAATATATTTATACTCACTTCTAAAAGTAGATGCAACGTAATTCATAATTTCAAAAACTTTTATAGATATGGTAAAAATCATCGGGACTTAAAGATGCTCCCCCAATAAGGCCACCATCAACATTGGGTTTTGAAAAAATTTCACGTGCATTTTTGGCATTACAACTTCCACCGTAAAGGATAGACATATTTTCTGCAACTTTTTCATTATACTTCTCTTTAAGAAGTTTACGAATGAAAGCATGCATTTCTTCAGCCTGATCGGGAGTGGCTGTTAAACCTGTACCAATAGCCCAAACAGGTTCATATGCGATGACTAAATTTTCAATTTCCTCTTTTGAAAGATGAAAAAGACTATCAGATAGTTGAGATTTTACAACCTCGAATTCTTTTCCACTTTGTCTTTCATCAAGTTGTTCACCACAGCAAAAAATCGGGCAAACATCGTGCTCTAAAAGTTGCTCAACCTTTTCTTTAATTAATGCCGACGATTCATTAAAATATTTTCTGCGCTCCGAATGTCCGACTATACAATATTCAACATCCATTGAATCTAACATTGCCGCTGAAACCTCACCTGTGTATGCCCCACCTGAATGGCTACTTACATCCTGAGCTCCAATGCATATCTTAAGTTCATCAGTTAAATCCGTTCCAACCTCCAAAAAAGGATAAGGAGGGCAAATAATCATGATAGGATTCTCAGAATCTTCATCACCGTATAGATCGATAATGGATTCAAATACTTCTTCAGCCTCCTGAAAGTTTAAATTCATCTTCCAATTACCGGCTACTATTTTTTTTCTCATACCCAAATTTACAAACCCAAAACCATTGTTCAAAATTTCGCTAAGTTAAAATACATCAACTATACTTTATCCGTGGATCAAGTAATGCATAAATTATATCAACAAAAATATTGATAATCACCAAAAGTATGGAGATAATTAATACAGAACCCATAATTACAGGAAAATCGTATTTTTCAAGAGCCTTGACGATTACCACTCCTACCCCTTTCCAATCAAAAACATATTCCACAAAAACAGCACCAGCCATTAATGAAGCAAACCACCCTGAAACTGCCGTAACCACAGGGTTCATAGCATTTTTCAAGGCATGTTTACGAATAATCCGTGAAGCTGACAATCCTTTTGCCTTAGCAGTCCTGATATAATCCTGTGATAAAACATCCTGTAAGGAACTCTTTGTAAGTTCGACAACTATGGCTAGCGGACGAATTCCGAGAGTTATTGCCGGCAAAATAAGGTTTTTTAAATCAAAATATTCTCCGTTTCCAAAATCATCGACGGTTTTTAAACTCCCAAACATATTAAGTCCGGTCAGATCTCCCAGTAAATAGGCAAAAATCCAGGCAAATATTATGGCTACGAAGAAAGAGGGCAAGGACATTCCCAGCACCGAAAAAACCATCGCTAATCTTTCAATAAATATATTTTTCTTTATTGCCACAATTACTCCAACAAAAACACCAACAATTACCGCAAATAAGATTGACACGGTCGCCAGAATCATGGTATTGGGAAAAGCTTCGCTCAGGATATCCGAAACTTTGCGTTTGCTTTGATACGATCGACGCAAATATGGTTTTTTCAGGACAATTTTTTGATCTGCCAGTTTGAATAAAACTACATAAGAATACTTTTCAGGATCAAGGAACCAAAAACTGGGCTTATTCTTATAATTATGGATTGAAATAGGCGAAAGATCATTTAAGAATCCGAAATACTGTTTAGGCAAAGATTGATCTAATCCAAGGTCATGATTAATCGCTTCAACTGATGCAATATCAGCACGTTGCCCCAACATCATCCTGGCCGGATCGCCGGGCAACACATTAAACAACAGAAAAATTACGGTGATGACTCCGAACAGAACCAGAAAGCCATAAAAAATCCGCTTAAGAATGTATTGGGCCATACGTTAAAGATAGGATTTCTGTTTTAAAATCCGGGAAATTTTCTTTCAAGTTCGGCAATGTCAGGGCAATCATTATAATGCCACTTTGCCAGAATCTCGCCATCTTTTATTAGTACAATGCCCGGATTTGAGCGTATCATCGTTTTTAAAACAATGCCATCCGAATTATAAAAAACTAAATCAATGCCTGTTTTTGCCTGAAATTGCTCAATATCCTCACTTAAACTGCTGGTGAGTCCTTGAATGGAAGACCCCCTTAAAGTCACATTTTCAACTAAAGATTTGATTTGGGATATTGCTTTGGTCGGAAATTTATTAACATTCCAGGTAACAATGAATAATTGATAATCCGTCTTATGAATAATTTGGTCAGTTAAATCGCTTCCCGACAGATCTTCAAAACGTAAATTATGCAATTGAATTCCACTATGCTCCACCACACGCTGATCCACAAATTCCCATTCACTTATCCAAACAGAATCGTTCCATGGATAATTTGGCGAAAGATACTCCCGCGTTTCACCGGTCTTGGTATTTTTATAGATTAAGAATATTTCATCTCCTTGTTCATTATCAGGAGTTAAATCCGTTCCAACTTTCCATTCAAGGAAATCAATCATTGGTAAATGCCGGTATTGATAAATTGAGAACCAACTAAATCCGATAATTCCGATCAGAATTAAAACAATTTCAACTTTGGGTTTAAAGATCGATTTGAACTTCTCTTTAGAAATAAAAATAAAGAGGACAAAAACCATCAGTACCACATTTTTATAAAAGGTTTGCCAATTCGTTATAGTGATTGCATCGCCAAAACAGCCACAATCAGGAACAGGGCTGTAAAGCGCATCGTACAAAGTAAGTAAAGTAAAAAAGGACATCATTGCAAGCAACAACCAGGAAAGTTGCTTTAATTTCAAATTCAGTACAAGCGTATATCCGAGTACAAATTCAACCATGCACAGAGTTATCGATAAGAACAATGCCAGGGGCATGGCCCAATCCATTCCATAGGCATTAAAATAATCTTCGATTTTGTACGCAGTTCCTAATGGGTCGACGCCTTTTACAAATCCTGAAAAGACAAAAACAAGTCCTACCAAAATACGGCTAATCGTTCTCAATAACTTCTTCATGGATTATTTTTACTTTCTAGTTCTTTAAGCTTGATCATTGCAAATATTGAATAGTTTAATATATCGTAATAGTTGGCATCCAAACCCTCCGAAATATTTGTTTTCCCGTCATGATCTTCTATTTGTTTGATGCGCAGCAGTTTCATGAGAATGATGTCAGTTAATGAACTGATGCGCATATTTCTCCACGCTTCGCCATAATCATGATTTTTGGCTTCCATCAAATTTTTGGCCCCTGCAATATATTTATCATATAAACTCTCGACCCGGTCAATTGGCAACACCATATTTTTTTCTGCTACGCCCAGCTCAAGCTGAATTAGGGCCATGACTGAGTAATTAATGATTCCGATAAATTCAGGCTTAACACCTTCTTCTACTTTCTGAGTTCCTTTATCCTCAATACTCCTTATCCGATTTGCCTTAATGTAAATTTGATCCGTCAATGAAGGGGTTCGAAGAATTCTCCAGGCAGTACCATAATCCTTCATTTTATTGATAAAGATGCATTTACATTCGTCGATTACAGAATCAAATTGCTGAGAAGTTATGTTTATCATTCATTTATTATTTTAGAGCTTCATGAAAACGGCAAATATCTTTTTAGTTGACAGCCATAACTTAATTTTAGAATCTTTACTTTTGTATTGACCAGAATCAGTTAAGCTATATGTCAGATATTTCCGAAAGTAAAAATAAAGAATTCCCTTCAATTATAAAGCTGAAATCGGGCAGCAAATTACTTGCGCTTGATAAACCACTGGTAATGGGAATTTTAAACATTAGTCCTGATTCTTTTTATGAAGGTAGTCGTTTCCCTGAAAGTGAAGATTTACTCAAAAAAGCAGGATTAATGATTGAAGAAGGGGCAGATATCCTGGATCTTGGAGCTGTGTCAACCCGACCTTTTGCAGAGGAGGTTAGCGAACGAGAAGAACTTGGAAGGCTTTTACCTTCGCTAAGGAAAGTTAGAAAAGAGTTTCCGGATTTATTTGTATCGGTTGATACCTGGCGTTCGAAAATTGCCAGAGCCGCAATTGAAGAAGGAGCAGATATAATCAATGATGTTTCGGGTGGATGCTTTGACAAAAAAATGGCTCAAACCATTGCTCATTATAAAAAGCCGTTTGTTTTGATGCATACAAAAGGCGATCCTAAAATCATGCAGGTGGCTCCTTCTTACAGATATGTAAATCAGGAAATCATGGATTTCTTTAATGATAGAATTAAATATTTCTATGATTTGGGTGTTGATCAATTAATTTTAGATCCGGGATTTGGATTTGGAAAATCATTGGATCATAATTACGAAATCATTAAAAACCTAAAACAATACCAAACTTTTGGACTACCTGTTCTTGCTGGTGTATCCAGAAAATCAATGATCTATAAAGCACTGGGCATAACACCATCCGATGCGCTGAATGGTACCACTGTTTTGAACACAATTGCGTTGCTGAATGGTGCCAATATTTTAAGGGTGCATGATGTAAAAGCTGCTAAAGAAGCAATAAAAATCGTTAGCCGTATATAAACCTCGTCTTTTTTATTAAATTTGTTACTCAAGCTATAACCAATGGTCAATTTTATTATTCCGGGTTTTATCGATATCAGGATTCTTGATATTATTGACATTCTGCTGGTTGCTTACCTTTTATTTGAATTATACCGCCTATTGCGAGGAACAGTTGCTATCAATATTTTAATTGGAATCATTGCCATATTCCTTATTTGGAAGTTGGTTGATGCTTTAAAGATGGAACTGCTTAGTCAAATGCTTGGGGGCTTCATCAGCGTTGGATTTATTGCACTTATTGTTATATTTCAGCAGGAAATAAGGCGATTTTTACTCGCACTTGGAACGCCTGCCTATTTTCAGAAAAGAAAAGGGAAATTTCTATTTTGGAATTTTGATACGAACTATAAAGCTGAACTTGACATTGACAAAATTGTAGTTGCAACTCAACGTATGGCTGATGCAAGACAAGGAGCTTTAATCGTAATAACTGAACATAACGACCTCAGGCACTATGTTCAAACAGGCATTCGGATAGATGCGCTTATTTCCCCAATTTTAATTGAAAGTATCTTTTATAAAAACAACCCATTACACGATGGGGCTTTAATCATTTCTAACAATAAAATCTTAGCAGCAGCTTGTATTCTACCTGTCTCCGACAATTCCTCATTGCCTGCAAGGGTAGGACTTCGTCATCGTGCTGCAATTGGGATCACCGAACAATCTGACGCTGTGGCTATCGTAGTCTCAGAGCAAAGTGGCAAAATAACATTTTGCAAAGAAGGCAAACGAACGCCTTGTCAACCGGTTAAACTAAAGGATATATTAGAAGAAGAATTTGGGAACAAGCCCTTGAAAGAACCGCCGGATACGGAATAATTTTCCTTATAAAAAAGTTAAAGCATTAAATCGAAGCATGCCAAACTCTGTAAATACCTGATGTACAATTTACCATTTGCTACAACAGGTGGAGTCCATGCTAAATATCGGACATTTTCCAAACCGTTATCCGTGCTACTAATAAGATTAAATTGATTTGGGTCGGGTTCAACAAGAAACAAATTGGTTTTATAATCCATACAGATTAAATATCCGTCAACAAAAACCGTAGTGCCGTTCCCCATTTCATTCGTGCTCCACATCTCTTTTCCAGTTGATAACTCAATGCATTTAAATTTGCCTTTGTTACTTGTACTTTGACCGCTGTATCCATATAAAAACCCATCAATGAGAATTGGGTCGGAATGCTGAGCAGCAAAATCAGGGTTGGTCCAAATTACTTCGTACTTTTCTTTCGATACTTTAATGGCCTGACTTCCCATCCCATATCCTGAAGTAAAAAACACCACATCCCCATTTACAATGGGCGTTGTTGCATTAACCCCATAATCTGTTTCCCAGAGTAGCATCCACAATTCAGAACCGTTATTCGGGTTGATGCAAGACAATCCCATCCCATGAAATATCAATAAGAAAGCTTCTTCATTAAGCTTAATTGGCATGGCAGATGAAAATCCGGCTTTTCCGACTAAAGATTTCCAAATCAGTTCGCCACTCATTTTATCATAAGCCACGATTAAAGCATCTCCCCCACCCTGAACGATTACTTTATTTTCAAAAATAAAAGGGGATATTGAATAACCCCAATCCGGCTCAATACCACCTTCATCAACAACGCTTTTTTTCCAATGCATTTCTCCGTCAACCAAATTCCAACACGCCAAATCCCCACTTCTCCCAAAAGTATAAACCCTGTCCTGATCAATAAATGGAGTGCCTCTGGCTCCTTTTCCGTGAGGAGTTAAAGCTGCTGATTCATAGGATCCGGTCCAAATTAATTCTCCTGTTTCAGCATTCAAACAAAATACCAAATCATTGTTCTCATCCCTGCCTGGAACCACCAAATGATCTCCTTGAATAGCAACTGACGACCATGATCCTGTTGAGTTATCCTGACATAAAAAATCGACCTGCCACACTTTTTTTAGTCCCGAGGACCAGTTCGTATTGATTCCTATTGTTTTACTTTTACCATCCAGATCGGCACCTCGCCAATGCGGCCAATCATCGGAACCTAAAGTTAAGCCCGGTATATTATGATTTACTGCTTCAGGAATTGTCTCCTGTACGCCCCTGATTTTTTCACTACCCATTATCATTTGGTAAACCTGATATCCATAAATTCCTATGCCGATAAAAGTGACAAGAATAATTGTAAGAATTATTTTGGTTCTTCTCTTCATAATTTGAGCTATTTTTTATTAGAGTTATAAATAATTTTGGTTGGATTAAAAGTACAAAAAAGGATGACTTAAAAAGGGATAAAAAGGGATGGCGTCCCGACTCGCATCAGCGAGTTCGGGGACGCCATCCCAAACTATATTTACGCTATCTTTTCATTTACTACCTTTAAAATTTCTGTTTCCAAAGCAATTGCTTTGGCTTCAATTTCGGCACCTAAACTAAGTTTCTCATTTGCATAAGCCTTATCATCGATGCCGGCGGCATTGATCTTCACATTGAGGTAAGCACCCATTACTGCTGTTCTGGCGCAAAGAGCTCCAACACCGGCGTCAGAAACAGAATTTGGGTTTCCTATTTCCGCCATGGCCTTAATCACTTCCATTGATTCGAATGATTTTTGCATCACCCTGAATGGAATTTCGATTGCATATTTTGAAGCATCCTGAATTGCTTGTGTACGGATGGCTTTTTCCTCGTCAGTGGCTTTTGCTAATCCAAAGGCATCCATAATTTTATTGAAGGCCCGGGTGTCCTCATCCACCAGAAACAATAATTCTTTTTTGATTTTCTGGCCCTTTTCTGCCCAAACTGAAAACTCTTCCCAACGCTCATCCCAGCCTCTTTTATGTGAAGAAAGATTGGCTACCATTGTGGCTAAGGAAATTCCTAATGCCCCTGCATAAGCAGAGATAGAACCACCTCCCGGAGCAGGTGATTCGGAAGCAGTTTCATCGGCAAATTCTTCCAGGTTCATTTTAACCAATCTATTGCTTTTCCCATCTTCCAATAAATATTCGATGATTCTTTCCTTTGGATTAAATAGTTTTAAATCATCCAAACCCATTGATTTGACAGCAATTTTGATCAATTCATCATCCGAAACCCCTAGTGATCTTTCCTGTTTGCGTAAAAAATATTTTCCTGCATCGAGCATGGCATGTAATGGAATCAGCCCAACCAATTCAGAGCCCGTAACCCGGATTCCTCGTTCGGCAGCTTTCTTGCAAACCTCGTCAAATGCAATATGAACAGGGGTTATGCTGATATTCGTAAGGTTCATCGAAATTTGTGCAATCCCATATTCTTCGATAAACCAACCAATAGCCTTGACTGATTTTAAGCTTCCGGGGATCATCACCGGTTTACCATTTGCATCCTTCACAATTTTTCCGCTAATCGGATCTCCTTCTCTCATAGTGCGACCCCTTTCCCTGACATCAAATGCGATGGAATTAGCCCGTCTTGTTGAAGTTGTATTTAGGTTTACATTGTATGCGACCAGAAAATCACGGGCACTAACAGCGGTTACGCCTGCTCTCACATTTAATTCACTTGGTCCGAAATCAGGTTTCCAATTTGGATCTTTTAACTTTTTTGACATGCCCTCATACTCGCCTGAACGGCAATTGGCTAAGTTTCTGCGCTCAGGTTTGAAAGCCGCATTTTCATAACAATAAACAGAAATATTTAGTTCCTCACCGATACGTTTTGCCAATTTATGCGCATATTCAGTGGTCTCTTCCATCGTAATACCCGAAATTGGAATCAGAGGGCAAACATCAGTAGCTCCCATGCGAGGATGTTCGCCTTTATGCTTACTCATATCAATGATTTCAGCAGCTTTTTTCACTGCAACAAATGCAGCTTCAATTACTTCATCCGGGGTCCCTACAAAAGTGACAACAGTCCTGTTTGTGGCTGCACCCGGATCAACATCCAGTAATTTAACGCCCTCGATTTTTTCAATTTCGTTGGTAATCTGTTTAATGATTCCCATATCGCGCCCTTCACTGAAATTTGGAACGCATTCGATTAATTTTTTCATAGGTTGATTAATTTTTTATTCCGGGTTCTAGCCTTAATGTAATTTTAATTATTAATAAGATTTTATATCCAGTTCAAACAGTATCTGAAACTTTAACTATTTTTAATATTAAATAATTAGTCAGCAAAAATAGGAAAGGCAGATGAAACGACGAGTGGTTAATTATGAAATTATTCTTTTTTTTAATAATCTTTTTTAGGATTTGTGATTAGATCAACAGTATTATTTCCGAATTCGGTCAGATCATTCAATTTTAACAAAACGTATTCCTGATTTATATACTTAATATATATTGCCTGAAATTGAATTAACTTTAAGGATTCGTCTTGGGTCCCTATTGTTTGCAGAACCATAGTATCAGGCTTTTGAGTTCTTTTATTTGAAATCGCCTTCTTGACTGAATTTTTCAGCTTACAATTTGTGCAGTTTATTTTCAAGTCGTGACCAGAAACACTTTGATAAAAATCTTTGCAACCGAGTTTATGACCTAAAACTTCTTCAAAGTTAACCTCATCATTAGAATGAAATAGATCCCTAAATAAATGGTTGCTCAATTTAATATTTAAATCAGAATCAAGCAATACCAAGGCATCTGGTAATTGATTAAATAACTCAAAATAAAATTCTGAACTAATAAAATGATTTTTTTCTTTCATTCTAGTTATTTCTTTTTGGACAATATTTTAATAATTTTTGCAATAATTCCTCTTGAATTATCGGCTTTGTTGCAAAATCATTCATTCCACATCCCAGCACTTTAGTTTTACTTTCTTCAAATGCATCAGCAGTTAAAGCAATTATCGGGATATTGATATCTTTGATATTGGTTTTACCATTCCGAATTCGCTCACAAGTCTCCATTCCATCCATAATTGGCATTTGTAAGTCCAAAAGTACAATGTCTATTACTTTATTTTCCAATAAAAAGATAGCTTCTTTACCATTATTTGCAATATCCACATTGATACCCCAGTGTTTCAAAAATGATGCGGCCACAAATTGATTAATCGTATTATCTTCAACCACTAAAACTTTAATTCCTTTTAATACCGAAATATTTATTTCACCATTTAGCTTTTGGACCTTTTGCGTCTTAATCATTGTAAATCTAACAGGCAGGTTAAATTCAAAAATAGTACCTTTGTTTTCTACGCTTTCAACCCTAATATTTCCATCTTGAAGTTCAATTAATCGCTTTGTGATAGTTAAGCCAAGTCCTGACCCACCAAAAATTCTCGTGATTGAAGAATTAGATTGGGTAAAACTATCAAATACTGTATCAATTTTATTTTGAGGAATTCCAATTCCACTATCCGATACTTTTATTAAAAGATTTCCTGTATTTTTATTTAGTTTATCAAAGCTTGCCTCAATTCCAACAAATCCTTTATCTGTAAATTTAATTGCATTCCCTACCAGATTCATTAAGATTTGATTTAATTTAATTCGATCTCCAATTAATCTTTCAGGGACAGAATCTGATAAATTAAGCTTAAGTTCTAACTTTTTTTCCTGAATCCTGGGATTTAATACAGCTTTTAAATTATCCAGAAGGTTTCCTAAATTAAATTCAATATTTTCAAAAGTAATTTTACCGGCCTCTATTTTCGAAAAATCCAGTATATCATTAATTATTCCCATTAAATTATCAGCAGAATACTTAACCGTATGCAACATTTCTCTTATATGACTCTCACCACTTTCTCTGAGCATTAATTCAGATATTCCAATAATTCCATTCAATGGGGTGCGGATTTCATGACTCATATTGGATAAAAATAATGACTTTGCCTTTGTTGAACTTTCAGCTTCTTCCTTTGCCAGATTCAATTCTTTTGTCCGCTCCTGAATTCTTTCTTCTAAAGATTGATTCAAACTTATTAATTCCTGATTGGCAAGGTATATTTCACGTGATTTTTGCTCAATAATCGCTTCAGCCTGTTTGCGGGCTTTACGCTCTCTATCCAGAGATCTTTTTATAGCATCTAACTCACTCAAAATAATTTATTTTTTATTTAAAACGATAGTGACTAGGCTTCCATCGTTTGATTTTCCCACAACACTGACTGTAATTTTTTCGTTGAAATGATTAATACAACCATTAATTAAGCCCAAAGCCAGATCACTTAATTTTCGCTCTGAGGTATAAATCATTGTCATTTGGGTTTTGTCCTCATTGAGCTGAGTAATAATTTTCGGTAATTGAGCATCCGGATATAGCTTTAAAACTTCTACATGAATATATTTATCTATTTGGGTAAGAAATTCAAATACGTTTTTTTTATCCTCAAAGAGCAGAGGATAAAGAATTAACAATCTTGAGAATAAATAATTTCCAAAAACTTCTAATAGATAAGGAATAGGGGTTTTTGTCTCTTTGCCTAACATTGTAATTAAACACAGCATTTCATCAAAATCATAGGTACCTACTGCAGTATACACACCTTTTGATTTTAATTCAGGTTGGGTAAGAAGCTTATCAGCCATTTCAAAGCCAAATTTTTCTTCAACCATTTCAATAAATTCAGTAAAAATAACACCTTTCATCGAAAATAATTTTACATAAATATATGAAATTATTTCATTTTCCCGTTGATAATCATTGATTCTACTTTATTACTTCCATAAGCATAAGGCATAAATTCGATGCTTGGAATTTCTTTACTGATAAATAAATTGGCTTTTTTGCCAACGGCAATTGTTCCAAGTTCTTCTTCAACACCCATGGCATAAGCTGTATTTAATGTAGTTGCATTGATGGCTTCTTCTGGCAACATCCGATAAAGTATACTTGCCATTGATAGGATTAATTGCATATTTCCGGAAGGCGAAGAACCCGGGTTGAAATCACTCGCCAAAGCCACCGGTAGTCCTGCATCAATCATTTTGCGAACCGGTGCATAAACCATCCCCAGAAAAAATGCAGCTCCGGGTAAAACAGTCGGCATCGTTTCGGTATTCAGCAATGCTTTTATTTCAGCATAACCTGTGTACTCAAGATGGTCAACAGACAATGCATTATACTTCACTCCAACCTGAATCCCTCCCGAATAATCCAGCTCATTGGCATGTATTTTTGGGCGCAAACCATACTTCATGGCTGCGTTTAAAATCCGATCTGTATCCTCAACCGTGAAGAAACCACGATCGCAAAATACATCCACATAATCTGCAAGTTCTTCAGATGCAACCCTGGGAATCATTTCATTGATCACCAAATCAACATAGTCACTTTGTTTTCCTTTATATTCGCCTGAAACGGCATGAGCTCCTAAAAAAGTAGATTTAATGGTAAGTGGGTGAGATTCTTTCAGTCGTCGGATTACCCTGAGCATTTTCAATTCAGATTCGGTATTCAGTCCATACCCGCTTTTGATTTCAACGGCACCTGTACCCAAATACATAATTTCATCCAGGCGCTTCATGGCTGATTCGAATAATTCGGTTTCAGAAATTTCCTGCATTTTCCTGGCAGTATTCAGGATTCCTCCCCCACGTTTTGCAATTTCTTCGTACGACAGCCCTTTGATTTTATCTACATATTCAATTTCGCGACTGGCAGGATAAACCAGATGAGTATGAGAATCGCAGAAGGCAGGGAAAACCATTTTTCCCGTTGCATCTATAACTTTCCTTGCAGATTTAGGTCTTAACGGATCATCCATTTTGCCAAATGAAGCAATCCGATTTTTTTCAATCAGTATCCATGCCTCATCCAAAACCGGTAATTTAGCCATGGCATTTCCGGCAACGAACTTCCGAGGTTGATCTTCAACCTGCACCAATTTTTTAATATTTTCTATTAATATGCTCATCCAAATATTTATCTCACAAAATTATGATAATACCAGCATTATAGGCTAAAAATGATGACTAGTCTTGCTTGAATTTGACCCCAATTTCATAATTGGTTGGAGGTTCTGCCCCCATCAAATTTTTAACAAAATAATCCCATCTTTTACGGGTGAAAAACTTATGATCATACAAATTATGATCTTTATTCGGGATAATCAGCATATCAAAATCACGGTTCGCCTCCATTAAGGCATTAGCCATCCTGATGGTCTCGATCGGATTTACGTTATTATCCATATCTCCATGGATGAGCAAAAGTTTTCCTTTGAGGTTGGCTGCTTTGGACATATTTGCCTGTTGTTCATATTCAGGACCTTCAGGAAAACCCATATAGAGTTCATTCCACCACACTTTATCGATACGCTGATCATGGTTACCTGCCGATGAAACACCTACTTTATAAAAATCCGGTTTGATTAACAAAGCTCTCGCTGCATCGTAGCCACCCGCTGAATGTCCAAAAATCCCAACCCGATCAATGTCCATATATTTATATTTGGCTGCAAGCTCCCTTATTGCTTTTTCGTGGTCATCGGCTCCAATATCACCCAAATTTTTATAGGAAAAATCGTGGAATTTTTTGGATCGCTGAGCCGTTCCCAAACCATCCACAGTAACCACAATTGATCCAAGTTCGGCGAACGATTGATCCCAGCTTCTGTATGCGTTGGTAAACGAAATGGGCATACGGACAGCATGAGGACCCGAATAGGTGCCATCAATAATCGGATATTTATTTTTTGCACTAAAATTACTTGGTCTGCGGATTACACCCCAAATATCGGTCTCGTTATCCCTGGCTTTAACTTTATAAACTTCCGGATAGGTCCATCCTGTAGCTAATAAATCTTTAACGTCTGCTTGTTCGATTTCCATCAATATTTCCCCTGTTTTTGAATATCTTAAAACAGATATGGTTGGCAAATCAACCCTTGAATAATTATCCACAAATAAATCGCCTGTTTTATTAAATAGAATTTCATGATGAGCATCTTCAGGGGTCAGAAGTTTCAATCCTGAGCCATCAAAATTTACTACATATAAATGATCGAGATAAGGATTCCTTTCATCTTCCATCCCGCAGGCAGTGAAATAAATCAATCGGTTTTCTTCATCTAAATACTTAAGACTTTTGAAAACAAAATTCCCTTTTGTCACTTGGTTTTTTAGCTCCCCACTTTCCCAATCAAAAAGGTAAAGGTGGTTCCATCCATCCCTCTCGGAAGTCACTAATAGCTCCCTGGTTTTATCCAAAACCTTATAAAAGGCTATGTTCACATCAACATAGGTATCCATTTTGTCACTTGCAACGAGTCTGGTTTTTCCATTTATTCCGTTTACTTCAATTATATCATTTTGTTTATATCCACGAAGGTTTCTGTCAAAAACCAGCATTTCGTTATTTAACCATTCCATACTACCGGAATATAAGAATTTTGGGAAAGGTTCAATATCAACTTTGGTTTGTTTGCGCGTATTTACATCAAAAAGCACGAACTCAATCATGGCTAAAGCAGTATCGCCAACTAAAACCCGTTCATAAAACCAAACTTTGGCCCTTCTTTCTTTCTCTAAAACGCTCTGCAATAAGTATAGGTATTTTGAGTTACGATAATCAACACGGAATGTTGCTATTTTCTTTGAATCGGGCGACCATTCAACAGTCAACTCCTTATTATCCAAAGCGGGGTTTTGAAGATCGAATAAATTGTACCATGAATACGAATTCCCATACTCGTATTTTGCCATCCCATCCGAACTTAATGCAATCTCTTGTTTTGAATTTAAATTTTGAATGTACAAATTGTGATTTTTCGAATAAGCCGTCCATTTGCCATCCGGTGATTTTACACCTTTGATGTTTTCCTCCTCTTTGACTTCGGCAATCAATGAAAAAACTCTGTTAAATCCATATTTTTTCCCTTTCACTGTAAATTCAACTACATCATTTTTAAGCTCGATGCGATTAAAAGGCAGTTTATAGGCATCATAAACTGTGTCCATTAGAGCCGATAATACTGAAGCAAGCAATTCATGATCAAAAACAGGCTTTTTGGTTTTAGTTTCCATATTTACCTCCAGAAATTCTTTACCTTTTCGGGTATTGATCGTATACCAAAAATTACTTGTTGAATCAATAAAATTGGCACGCACATAATTATTGAATACGAGTTTTTCTGAATTTACCGGCAGAAACTGTTCAGCGTTAACATAGTTTTCGACATCTAATTGTTTAACACTTGGGCTGCAGGCAGCCAACAGGATTAAAATGACAAATAAGAATTGGAATTTGTAAGTTTTCATTGGTTTAAGGTTTACTGAATTAATGCTTTTTATTGCATGCTAATTTATAAAAATTAGCTCAGCAATCAGTAATTTTCAAGAGAAGTATTATCTGGAATCTCCATCCTATTATTAATAAAAACATACAATGTGTTGATAAAGGAATTCAAGCATTTCTTGATGATTGAATTATGAGGTATGTTCTTCCCAAATTACCCTCAACATTAATAATTGTTGAGTTTTATGCATTTCCCTGCTATAAAAACCATCTTCTTCGGGTACATAGTGATATTGAAATTTATCCCCGTATTTAGCCTCCACCTTTTTACGACCAAGGTATTTGTGCCAGGCAACTTCTTCAGGGCTAAAAGGCTCCCTTTCACCTTTCATTGCCTGAATAAATCTTCTTTGACGTTCGGTGAAAATTTCCAGATCACCATTACATATCGCTTTAAACCAATGCCCATATCTTTCCAGTATTTCAATTTCTTCAATAGAAAAGATGAAGGTATTGCAATCAACCACAAAACGGCCCTTTTGTTTAAGGTAATTTTTATGCAGTTCTTCTTTGATACTGATGATTTTCATAATGAAGCAATATTTGGTAAATATCGTGAAAATGTAGCTAACAAAAAACCCTGTCGGTGCTTTAAATACCGACAGGGTTTAGATTCCGGAATAAATCCGGAATGACACATCTCGACAACATCTCGACAAGCTCGATGTGACAATGTCAGGTCAGTTCGAGCCTGTCGAGAACAAGTTACTGTCGATGTGACCGCATCTCGACAAGCTCGATGTGACAAGCCCGATGTGAATTTACTTTTTGATATGATTTTTGTAAGGTGGAATCGGAGGTAAGGGTTTTGTTTTTTTCATCTCTTCCAAAATCACCTCAATAGCTTTGTTCAATTGCTGATCCTCGCCATTGTATTGTTTTGCAGGATCATTGTCCAAAATGATATCAGGTTCAACACCCCAACCTTCAACAATCCAATCCCCACTATCATGATCGAAAGGTGCAAATTCGGGTTTTTGCAGCGAGCCGCCATCAATAAATGGCAATGAGCCACGTATGCCAACAACCCCACCCCATGAGCGAACACCAATGGTTTTGCCCAAACCAAGTTTCTTAAACTGGTATGCGAAGAAATCGCCATCTGAAGCCGAATAATTATCGAACAGCATTACTTTTGGCCCAACCATCATTTGGGCAGGTTTTGTATTGACCCCGGTATTGCGAGCCATACCCAACATGGTTAGTTCGCGGCTTAATCTTTCGATAATCATGGGTGAAACATTTCCTCCACCATTGCCACGATCGTCAATAATCAAAGCTTTTTTACCTAATTGAGGATAAAAATATTTAACAAATTCATTTAACCCGGCAACACCCATATCAGGGATATGAATATACCCAACTTCCCCATTTGTAGCTTTGTTTACCTTTTCGATGTTATTACGTACCCAGTTTAAATAATACAAACCACTTTCGCTTGCAACAGGTACCACAATAACCTTACGTTCATTTTTACCTGATGCATCCTCAGCCAAAGTTAATTCAACCTGATCGCCAACTGTTCCAATCAAAGATTGGTAAATGTCATTCATTTTTGAAGTCGGTTTTCCATTCACTGCTGTAATTAAATCACCTTCTTTAGCATTTACACCAACTTCAGTTAATGGAGATATGGTATTACGGGCCCAATTTTCACCTTTTAAAATTTTATCAATTTGATAATATCCCGATTTATCTCTTGAAAGTTCGGCACCTAAAAGTCCCATATTAATACGCGGAGCTTCGAATTTATCGCCACCACTAACGTAGGTATGTCCGGTACTCAATTCCCCAATCATTTCGCCTATGAGGTAGGTCAAATCGTGTCGATCATTTACATAAGGAACCAGTTGCGCGTATTTGTCGTGAATTGCCGGCCAATCCAATCCATGCATATTGGGTGCATAGAAGAAATCGCGCATTTGTCGCCATGATTCGGTGAAGATTTGTTTCCATTCCTTTTTAGGATCGACCCATACTTTCATATTACTTAAATCCACACTTTCGTTTGGTTTAACTGCTGATTGGGGCAATCCGATTACATAATATTTACCACGATTACTGATAAACATTTTTTTCTTATCGGCAGAAATGATGTAATTAGTGAAATCCCCGATTTCTATTTCTTTTTTGCTTTCAAGATTGTACATCATCAAATTGCCAGATCGGGTTGTAGATGAGAATTTCGCATAATAAACATTATTACCGATGGCACGAATATTGAAATAGTTAGCTATCTCAATGGGTAAAGCCATTGTTCTGTCAACGATTCCATCAAAATCAATTTTAATATTTTTATCAGCTTCTTTTTTTGCAGCAGTATCCTTTTTAGCCGGTTCTGCTTTATCTTTTACTTCAGGTTTCTTGGTGTCTTCAATTTTCACCACATCATTTTCCGGTGTAAAAGGCGAAGGTGTTTCTTTTTGAAGGGTAACAAAATAAACTTTTCCCATGTCGGCATAAGCGTAACTCCATTCAACCTGACTGTATATCGGACTAAAATCACGTTGTGAACTAAAGAATAAATATTTTCCATCATCACTAAAAGTCGGTCCTCCAACTTCGTACCATTCACCTGTTACCCTATGGGCTATTTTATCAGGTATACTATAAATGTAAATCTCAGATACGCTGCTCGTTTTTGGCAAAGTATAAGTGACCCATCGGCTGTCAGGAGCCCATTTGTAATCCCTGATTTCTCCGTCGGTCGCTTTAACAACCTGGGTTACTTCCTTGCTTTCAATTTCGACATATTGTAACCTTAGTTTTTTATCGCTCCACAATATTTTTTTGCTGTCGGGCGACCAAATAGGATTATATTTATAAGTATCACCGTTAGAGGTCATTTTAACTGCTTTGTCGCTTCCATCCTGCTTCATGATATAAATTTCATCCTCGCCGGTAACATCCGATATAAAAGAGATGTATTTACCATCGGGTGACCATTCAACATTGCGATCGTGAACACTTGAAGTTTGGGTTAAGTTTTTTGTGATACCAGATTTTACAGGTACTGTAAATACATCACCCCTGGCACCGAAAGTCAAACGCTTTCCATCGGGTGAAATGGAAAATGAGCTAATACTTTGGCTGGCATCCTTCTGAACTTCTCTGCTATGCAGAAAATCGCTGGCTATTTTAACTTCGATTTTTACCGTTTTTCCTGACGTAAGGTCATAAGTATAAAGATATCCCCCATTTTCATAAATAATTGCCTCATCACCCAATGAAGGGAATTTGATGTCGTACTCGGTATAATTGGTGATTTTTTTTGTTTCTTTCGTTTTCAAATCGTACGAAAAAAGATTCATGGTACGATCCCGATCAGAAAGAAAATAAACTTTGTCGCCATGCCACATTGGGAAAATATCCTGATTTACATTGTTGGTAATATTTTCAATCTTTTTTGATTTAAAATCATATATCCAAACATCATCGGCCATGCCGCCTTTATAGTATTTCCATGTTCTGAATTCACGGAAAACGCGATTATAAGCTAATTTCGATTGATCCGGAGAATAAGAATTAAAACCTCCGGTCGGCAGCGGTAGTTCTTCTGACAATCCACCATTTACATTGGCAAGATATAACTGACCTGTAAAATCATTATAAGTTTTTTTTCTGGATCGATAAATTATTTCTTTATCATTTTTCCAACCCATTACGAGGTTGTTTGGGCCCATACGATCCGATAGATCGTCACGATCCAAAGTAGCGGTATAGGTTAACCTTTTAGGTTCACCCCCAATTGCGGGAATTAAATAAACCTCGGTATTTCCATCGTATTGACCTGTAAAAGCAAGCCATTTTCCATCAGGTGAAAAATGCGCGAACATTTCATAACCTTCGTCGTTGGTAAGTTTGGTGGCCATTCCACCAGCCTTAGAAACGGAATATAAATCCCCAGCGTAGGAAAATACAACCTGGTTCCCATGAATTGTCGGGAAGCGCATTAAGCGGGCTTCATCCTGAGCATAAGTTCCCAGAACGAATAATCCTAACATTGTAAGCAGTAAAAAAGTTTTTCTCATAAACGTTGATTTTAATAATGGTTTAACAATGTGGTGCATTATTTTTTGAAGTGCCTAAAATACGTGAATTATTTAAAGTACTTAAAGTTTTAATTTTTTACCAATTGAAGTGAAAATAGCGTCGATATCACATGATTCTGCTAAAATCAATTTAAGTAACCCAGCATCCTCAATATCCAAATCACAAATTAACTCAAGGCAATTTTAACTTTAGGCACTCTAAGTACTTCGGATGATAAAGTTATAAATAATTAATCAACCTCAACAACCTGAATATCCTCATTTATATATATTAAGTATTTATGAATATTATTATATCCCAATGTTGACAAATGCTTTGCGTAGCCTGAAATTTGCTGCTCGTGTTTGTACTCAATTTTACCCGTTTTATAATCGATGATGCTTAGTTTATTTTCTTCGAAAACCAATCGATCAGGCCTTAAAACATGACCGTCAGCAAGTAAAATCTCAGCTTCGTTTTTCACATTTAAACCATTGATAAAAAATCTCCCTGCAAGTTCATGATCCATCAACTTATTTATCAACTTTAAAACTACCTCCGAATCAGTTGATTTAATTATTCCAGATTCAACAATTTGAGCAATCACATTTTCTGCATTTTCTTTAATCTTAATTTTAGAAAGAATTAGATGAATAAGATTGCCCCATTCTTTATTTTTCTCCGGGTTTTGAATATCCCAAATCTCCGGAGCATTAGCACTGATCAATAATTTCCGGCGCCAATTTTCAGAAATGAATGATTCTAATTTAATGGATTTACCTGTTGACTCTTTCATTCCCATATCCTTCACCAATCGTTGTCCATAACTATAAGATAATTTTTCTTCTTCAAAACCACCTGATTGTTGCAAATAGTAAAGAATTAATTTAGGTATAGCTTGGGTGGTGCTTTTAGCCTCATCAATCTTTTCACTGAGGATGTATAATCGCTCTGTCGGCCTTGTAAAAGCCACATATAATATATTTATCAGATCGAGTAAGGACTTATTGGTTTCCGTTAACAGCACATCAGCATAAGCACTATTTTCAACTTCTTTTTTTGTTAGTGGCAGATAAAATGATTGAAGTTTGGGGAGGTACTCATCTTGTAAATCGATCCAGGAATGTTTAATGGTTGTTTTAACATTATTATTCGCGAAAGGATAAATTACTACCGGAAATTCAAGTCCTTTCGACTTATGAATACTTAATATTTGAATAGCATCCAAATCGTCGGGAATAATTACAGATTCTTTGGTTTGGTTTCTTTCCCACCAATCAAGAAAATCAAAAATATCTGCATGTTCTTTCGAATTGCATCTCATCACTGCATCCAAAAAAAACTGCACAAAAGGGTTCACTTCATCATTCAAATGAAAAATTCTTATCAGCTCTTCAGTAAGATCATATACCGGCAAGCTTAATAAATAAGCCGGATTTATTTCAAAATTATAAGATTTCAGATACTCCAGAAAAACATCCTTTTTAAGCTCAGAAGCAGCTTGTTCCGACAGAATCTGATTTAAAAGGTTTAATCCCTCATCCAAGGTTTCGGACACGCAATTTGCTTCTACCAAATATTTTAAAATGGCTGCTTTATAAATCCGTTCGGAAGGATTTATTAAATACTGAAAGATAGCGATGATGAAATTTACTTCTGCCGATCCGCTCAAAATAAGGGATTCGTTTGTAATAATGGGGTATTCTTGCGTTAACAAAAAGTTGGCTACCGTTGTAATTTCATCATTGCTGCGACATAAAACGGTAATTTCTTTAAAGGAGAAATTATCGTTTATTAATTCATCGACAATTTCTTTAATCCTCAACAGGTTTGCTTCTGTATATGCTTCTCCTTTTTCGCAATCAAGCAAATCAATATGAACATAACCTCCTGTGTTTTCATTATCAAATTTTTGTTTTACCTGATCATAGATAGGCTGATAATCAGCTGCCAACTGTTTAGAGATTATCTCAAAAAACGCATTATTGAACTCAATAATTTCCCTTTTTGATCGGAAATTTCGGTCAAGCGGTTTTTGTTCAAAATTCCTAATTAGCATTTGTTCACGTTCATCGGCAAGAGGCAGGTTTTCTGCCCGATACAGTTTTGGCAATTTTGCAAATTGTTCAACTTCACCACCACGAAAACGGTAAATGGCTTGCTTCCCATCTCCTACGATCATATTAAAATTTCCCTCTGCCAATGAATTATCAATCAAGGGTATAAAATTTTGCCATTGAAGCACCGATGTATCCTGAAATTCGTCAATCAAAAACGATTTATACCGTTCACCTAATCGCTCATAAATAAAAGGAACCGGTTCGTTAAATACAATTTCAGCTACCTTTTTATTGAATTCAGAGATGTGGATGATATTATTCACTTGTTTCTGCTCTTCTAATATTTTTTCGATCTCATTTAAAACTGCAACTGCATAAATTTGTTGGTGAATAATCCGGTAAAGATGAAAACGTTCTAAATCCCGATCTAAAATTGCTGTAATCTGTATGTAATAGTTCCTGATTTCATCCTTTATCGATTCTATTAAACCAGCTTCAGTAGCTTCAACCTTTTTACCGTACCATATATCATCCTCAACAGTTTTGCGGACATAATTATTGGGTTTAAAATCTTCATTATTTTGTTTAGTAAGCTTTTTTAAATAAGTGGAAATTCCCTTTGAACCATAATAAAAAGCCGAATCAGGAATTTGCCTGGTATTAATCAAATCGACGGCAGATTGTGCCAGTGGAAGGATTTGATTTTTAAAATCTCTTATAAACTTTGAAGTTTTTGAAGCTATTTCCTTAAAATCATCATTCCTCAGATCTCTAATTTTATCAATCCCTTTTCGTCCATCTTCACTAATTAGCGTTTTCGAAAATTTTAATAAATCTTTTTCGATCTGCCAGTCTGTTTCTTCACTGGTTTTTAATTTGGTAAAATTGATGAGTATTTCGGTGAGATCTTCATCAACGCCAATTTTATTGATCAAGATATCGATGGCCCTATTTAAATGTTCATCATCATCCAATTCAACGTCAAAACTAAGCGGCAGCTTTAAATCGTAGGCAAAAGACTTAATGATCCGATGAACAAAACTATCAATGGTTCCAATGGCGAAATCTGAATAATTATGCAAAATCAAGCTTAATGTTTTCCCTGCCCTCTCCTTAATTGCAGCTTCATCAAGTTTTGTTTCTTCGATGAGGATCGGAAGCATGAATTTTTTAACGGAAGAAGTCTCGCAATTACCATCAGAAGCCAGTTCTTTCAAATAACTTAGCACCCTGTCTTTTAGTTCATTTGCGGCTTTATTTGTAAATGTAATTGCCAGAATATTACGAAAAGTTGATGGTTGCTTTAGAACCATACAGAGATACTCTTTTACAAGTGTAAAAGTTTTTCCGGAACCGGCAGAAGATTTATAAACCGTAAACCCCATAAAGATATAAAAGTAAGAAGTTTTAGATTAAGTTTTAGCAGAAATCAGGACCAAGGTAGAAACTTATAAAACCGGAACTTTAACATTTTTTGATTTAGGCTTACCATTGCTGAAAAGATCTCCAAAACTGTCAAATTCGCGGCGGTAGAAAATACCGACTCCTTGAGTATATGGTGATCTATCGTCCAAAGTATTCGTGTTATAGGCTGAGTTAATATTTGAGCGGTTAAACGCTTTAATCCTAAACCTACCATCATCTGTAATTTTCACTTCTACATTTACGTCACCAACAATACCTGAAGCATTACTGGATTGTTGATTACCAAGAACTCCGAAATTTCCATCAATAAGCACACGATCATCAAATAATTGGGTTGAAAGTGCCACTTCTACTTCTTGTTCGGTGTAGGCACCACTTGGACGGTAATTAATTCCTACATCAAAATCTTTACTGATTTGAGATAGCCAGTTACTTAACTGATTTGAAAGAACATTGATAGAAGATGCTCCGATTTCACCTGCCGATGGTGTCATGTTAGAACTTGAGCTAAAGCTTCCCAACACTAATAATGAGATCATTTGCTGATTCATCTGAGCTTCATTTTCGGTATCAAGTTGTGCAAATACCTTTTGTTCATCCTCCTTATCGATATTTGGGATGGCAATACTAAAATGGATCGTAGGATCGGAAAGTTGCTGGCTCAAATCCAGAAAACAATCAATATTATACCTGCGGTCATTAGCGATATCAAATCCGGCTAAGGAAGCCTTGGTTTTGTATAAAGTCTTAATATCCAATTCTGCTTCATAAGGGTTGCCTGTCCATGAAATTTTTCCACCTTCCAAAATACTAAACTTTCTGCTAACTAAATTTTTCAGTGTAAAAAGGAAAGTACCCTTGTGGATAAAATAATCTCCAAAAATTTCAAAATCGCCCCTCGAATTCACAGTAATAGTAATATCTCCGTTTCCATCTGCCCTAATGTTACCCATTTCATAAGGCAGGAAAAGTTCTATATCAGCATCCTGTGTAACGCTTAAGTTAAGATTCAAACTCAATCCGCTTAAATCAACCTTATAATCAATTGGCTTACTAACCGTATCGGCAGAATTGACAAATACAATATAATTGGTTTCAGTCATTTCGGAGTCATAACTGATGGGAATTTTAATTTGTGTTCCCTTTTCAGAGCGGACAGCTATATCGATCACAATTTCATCCAGTGGCCCACGGATATTTATATCGCCTGAAGCAAATGCAGTACCATAAAACATGCTATTTTGAGACTTATTGGTACTTAGTCCCAATACTTTTTGGGGCTTAATATTAATATCAAATTTAAAATTGTCGAAATATTCGTGTGTAATTTTGCCCTGACAAATAGCTTGGTTTCCTAAGGTATCGTATAGTATAACATGATTGAATTGAATTTCATTTTCCCTGAATTTAATTTCATTGGATAAAGAATATTTCACGTTTGTATAATCTATTTTTACCGAGGTTCGCATCAAATTTACATTCCCAATGATACGTGGCTTTGACAGTGAGCCATCCAATAGCAAACGTCCGGACGCAAGCCCTTCTAATTCACTCATAAAATCGGATACATAAGGTGATAATATTTGTAAATCCAAATTACTCAGATCAATCCCAAAATCTAAATTATGCTCATCGCGATTAGGAAAGAATGTTCCTGCAATTCCAAATACCTTGCCTTCACCTGCATTTCCGATATTAATGATATCAAAGGAAGCTTCCAGTGAATTATTAGCATTATTCCATGTTGACCTTATCACGCCCCTACCCAACTGCTGTTCATTAAGTGCCAATTGTGCTATTCCAAGCCGGGCTGTAATTTTAGGCGAATCGTACAAATCCATAAGTTGAACTTCGCCATCTATTATTCCATCAACATTTAAGTTTGGATCGTTGATAAGTAAATCAAAATTAGAGAGATCCCAATTTCTGAAAATGACCTTCAGTGTATCATCGGCTTTTCCTGAAGCGGCCCCTGTAAGGAATAAACTCTGTTTATCGCTAAAAATATTCAGGCTATCAATTAAAAACAATGATTTATCAAAATACAGATGACTATTCAAGTCGATGTTCCATGCCCTATTATTTATGATGAAATCCGCTTTTTTTAACTTCATTTCGAATTCTGTGCGGTTATTAAATTTAAAATAGCCGGAAAGATAACCGGTATTTTCATCAATAGATTCAGAATCATTCCAGGCGACCCGGTAATTGATACTATCGTTCTGAACTGAAGCTAAGAGATTAAAATTCTCCAGACCAAATGAAGTACTATCATTTTCAGTGGCAGTTTTAAAAACCACATCTTTACTCCCGGTTAAAATAAGAAAAGCTTTCGCATTATTATCCGTTTTTAAATACCAGTCATGAAATTTAACCCCCATTAATTCAATTTCAGATGAATTGGCTTGAACATAAACAGAATTTAAATCGGTATAATAATGTCCTACAATTTTACTATTTGGTGCAATTTTAAGGCCCGGATATAAAAGATCGGTCAGCACATCCGAATTTTTAAAATTGATTTCAAAATCTAAATTTTGCGAAGTTAATATAGGTTCTACATTTATACTGTCATAGAAAAAGCGCGGGATATATTGCCCTATCAATGATTCAACAGAGACAAACAATTCTGCAAATTTAAATTTACCTTTAATATCCGCATCGATATAATCCGATCTGAGTTCTATGATTTTATTTCGAAGACCATCGTAATTTGAATTCAAGGTTAAATTATCAAGCTTATAGGTTTTATTGCCCTGCTCGTAAACCGTATTGCTAACCTGAATCATACCTTCCAGATCATCCAGGTTCAGTCCTGCATAATTGAGGTCCAATTGAGTTGAAAGGATAGCTGTTGAATCATATTTCAGCAAATTGATTTTGTAAAGGTTCGCGTGTTGTATATCTGCACTAAAATTAAATTCAGGGATATCTTTCTTGAAATCAACACTTCCGTTAAATTGAAGATCGATATTCTCATCCATTACATCAAGGTGCCCATCAAACTTCTTATCTGCCAGTTCCCCATTAATAATAATTTGATTATAATTATTTTGCATTAATTCTACTGAACTGATAACACCATCCAACCTTAATTTAATGTCTTCATTGGTTAAACCCGAGCCATTGAAATCAAGGTCAAGATTCATGGTTCCTAAATATTCAGGTATTTTTAGCATTTTTCCAAGATCAAAACTTAAAGATTGAAAATGCCCATTATAAAATGTCGAACCGAGCGAATCCTGAGTATTCATATTTATGTTGGCAGACAAGCTTCCAATTTCTGTTTTCAAGTCAAGGTCTGAAGTAAAATTTTTAAACATTCCGCTCAAATAACCAACTATGGAGCATTCACCAAACTCATAAATCTCATCCGGCAGAGCTAAAAACTTACCATCAATAGGAATTGCAAAATTTGCAAGATCTTTAGCGGAAGTATAAAATTTATTGATTATTAAATCGGTATAAGTATTTTCGATATTGGGTAAGCCTTTCATGGAAATTTTACCTTCAAATTCGGTAGAACTGCCAAATTTAAAACGAAGTTGATCTGCGGTAAAATCTTCAACAGTACCTTTGAATGAAGTATTAATAAAGATTTCATCATCCATCTCGAATAATACAGGAGCAAAGAACCCTAAATCAGCCAAATTTATCGTTGAGTTTCTAAGTTTGGCATCGATCATTACGGCATCGATAAACTCCTCATAAGCACTAAAATCATTGTAAGAAAATTTAAAATCAAAATAAAGCTGTGATTGATTTGTTTCAATCGTTATATTTTTGGCATCCAACATTTTCTCCGATAGTGCGAATTCCCCTGAAAACTGTTTGATTAAAAAACCGCTTTTTTCTATTGCATTTAGCTTATTAATTTCGAACAAAACCGTATCAGCGATAAATCTAAGATTGGCTAAATCCAGGTCAATATCATCAACTACAATCCTATCATAATCGATCCCAACTTCTGTTAATGCTTTGTTTTCATTAACCATGCTAAATTTCGATTTACTCAATCGGATGGCACTAATGCTGATATCCCATTTTTTTTGTTGAATTGAATCAGCAGAATTATTTGAGGTAAAATGATCAATCAGAAATTGAAAATTCATATCGTCTTCATTCTTATAAATTTTCAGATCGATGATTGCCTCCTTGAATTTCAATTGCTTGAAATTAAGTTTTCTTTTTTTATAATTAAACTTATCAATGTTCACTTCCACTTGTTCGGCAGAAAATATATTCTTCTGGTGCAAATCGTCGATCTCAACTCCCTTTATCAGTAAATTAAAAAAAGCAGTTACGGTTACTTCATTAATCTTAATGTCGGCGTTTAATTCTTGAGAAAGGTAAGTAGTAACCATTCTTGCCATTACAGATTGTGTGAACGGCTCTCTAAGCATCATGAAGAGCGTTAATAGTAAGGATAAAAATACTATTACGAAATTTCCAATAATATTAAGTGCTCTTTTTTTGATAACTTTGCCCCTTATTTAATGATTTAATTATATATACGTAAATATGAGCACTTTTATTTTAGGAATTGAATCTTCATGCGATGATACTTCAGCTGCTGTGATCTGCAACTCAAAGATACTATCAAATGTGGTTGCCAATCAGGCGATCCATAAAAAATATGGAGGGGTTGTTCCAGAATTGGCATCACGTGCTCATCAACAAAATATTATTCCTGTAATTGACAGTGCTCTAAAAGAAGCAAATATAAATAAAAATCAGCTTCATGCCATTGCTTTTACAAGGGGTCCGGGATTATTAGGATCTCTTCTCGTTGGAAGTTCGTTCGCTAAATCATTTTCTTTGGGTTTGGGTATTCCATTAATTGAAGTTGACCATTTACAAGCCCATATTCTCGCTCACTTTATTCAAGATAATCCGGACGATAAAATACCCCAGTTCCCGTTTTTATGTCTTACCGTTTCGGGGGGGCATACACAAATTGTGCTTGTAAAAGATCATTTTGAAATGACGATCATTGGTCAAACTATTGATGATGCTGCCGGTGAAGCTTTTGATAAAGCGGCTAAAATACTGGGACTCCCCTATCCGGGTGGTCCTCTGGTCGATAAGTACGCAAAATTGGGAAACCCGGAAATATTTCATTTTCCGGAACCGAACATGCCTGATTACGATTATAGTTTTAGCGGTTTGAAAACTTCATTTTTATACAAAATCCGCGATGAGCTTAAATTGAATGCAAATTTTATTGAGGAAAATCGTGACGACCTGTGTGCCTCCATTCAAAAAACCATTGTTCAGGTATTGATTAAAAAACTTGAAATTGCGGCTAAAGAATTAGGGATATCAGAAATTGCCATTGCAGGAGGTGTTTCGGCAAATTCGGCATTGCGGCAAAGCTTGCTCGATCGACTGGAAACATTGAGGTGGAATGTTTACATTCCTAAGTTCGCTTATACTACCGATAATGCAGCCATGATTGCAATAACGGGGTATTTGAAATATATCAAGAAAGAATTTACAGATTTTAAGGCAACTTCTTATGCCCGAAAAGATTCCAGAGTTTAGGGATCAATTTCGGTAAATCGATCATAATATTTTGATTTTAATTTTCTTTCTCTATGATCATAATGAAAATAAAATTTTGGACCTAGATTTTTGGGCAGATGATCCTGTACATAAATATTTAGCATATAATCGTATAAATTTGAGGCATATTTTTTTCCTGCATTTTCAGCAAGTTCATATATTTTTGATAGACTCAATGTATCCCTCACATAAAAAAAATTAATAGAATCATTATTTTCAGATTCTAAAAAGGTCCCATTAATACTATCACTAACCAAAAAGCTTGAATACAAGATGGGATAAAGTTCATTGGGTAGGCTGTTTCGCTTTAACTCAAACCATGAATTAAGATTAATTGCATTCAGCTCTATATAGTATTTATAATTCAAACCATCAATAAAATCTTCTGCCGAATCTTGATAAATATATTCTTCAAGCTGCATTTGGGCAAGATTCAACACATAAGAACTATCATTTAACTTTTTGAATTCATTCATTTGGTCATACTCATAAACATTAATCCCATTATTATTCAACTCCTTAATCATGCCCTGTTTGCATTTTGCCATAAAAACAGAATCGTTAATGTATTGAAGAAATAAACTCCTATTCATTAAAAACGAATCAATGTCAGAAAATTGCAAGCTATCTTTGGCAGGCATGCGATATGCTTTCAAGTTTAATTTACTTAGCTCAGAAGGGAAAAACACTAAAACTGATTTTTTATCCTTAGTCTTGACATAATTCTTTGCAAGCTTTCTTTCCATAGAACATGAAAAAATAAAAACGCAAAGCAATGGTATGATAAATAAATTTAGAGGATTAATTCTGATATTAAGCATATGTGTATATAATTAAAGAATTCATCAACAGAACATTCTTAGTATACATTTTATCTATCGAATTCACCCAAACATCCTCGTTAAGCTCAGAATTCAAGCACTTTAATATCTTTTAACCCAATACTTGCAACTTAATTATTTTCAGGGTCAATTTCGGTAAACCCATCATAATAATATGTTTGCAAGCTCTTCATTCTTCGGTCATAATGAAAATAAAAGACGGGAACTTGATTCTTGGGAAGGTGATCCTGGACATAAATATTTAACAAATAATCATAGAAATTAATAGCGTATTTTTTCCCTGCAAGTTCAGCTAAATTATAAACATCTTCCACCTGCATTGTATCAAGTTTATAGCGATAATTCACTTCTGCATAAGAAGAGGATGAACCTACAAACTGCCCTTCGAAATCATCATAAATATAATAACTTGAATATAGGACGGGATATTTTTCACCGGGTACTTGATTTCTTTCTAATTCAAACCAGGCATTCAAATTAATGGCATTTAAATCAATGTCGCCGGAATAGTAACGACCATCTATATCTGCTTCTACTTTTTCAGTATGCACATATTCTTCAAGCTGCATTTGTGCCAGGTTTATAACATAAGAGCTATCTTTTAGATTTAAAAATTCATTAATCTGATCAAATCCGTAAACCATGATGCCATGTGCACCAAGCTCATTAACCATGCTTTGCCAACATTTAGTCATAAAAAGAGAATCATTGATAAACTTTAGGAATAGGCTATTGTCCCTTAAAAATGAATCGTGATTTAACGTATGCAAACTATCATCCGTAAGGGCCTGATAGGTTTTTAAGTTAGTCTTAAATAATTCGGATGGAAAGAAAACTAAAACCGATTTTTTCTCTTTCGTCTTAACATAACTCTTGGCAATTTTTCTTTCAAGTGAACAGGAAATAAAAATGGTACTTAAGAGGAAAAATACTAACAGAGTGCGTGGTTTGATTCTCGTAGTTTGCATCTTGGCAAATAATTTAGAAAAATATCAGTAAAAGGTTCTGATAAACAATTTATTCAGCAAGTAGTTTTTTACCAAATGCCATGCCATAATCTTCTGCCTTTTTTAATTCCTCTTCAGTGGGGGTAAATTTCACAAAAAGTCCATCTTCGAAATAATCAAGTTTTAAATTTTCAAGATTGGTTTTGATCAAATCTTTTCCTTCCCCACTCCATCCATAGCTTCCAAATCCGCCTGCAAGTTTAGATTTATCACGTATCGGACTAATTACCGCAAACAATTTATAGATGGGTAACAGAATATTTTGATTAATGGTTGGACAACCCACAATGATCCCCCTGCTATTTGCTATTTTGGCATCTAATTCGCCTATTGGTGAGGATTCAACATCCATCACTTCCACTTCAATATCACCTGCCATTCTGATACCTTTAGCGATGCTTTCGGCTAATATCCCGGTTTTATGATAAGCTGATACATAAGGGATAAAAACACGATTTGAATCAGGTTCTTGTATGGCATTTTTTGCAATTTCTTCCGAAAGGTCAACATATTTTTTCCAATGGCTGCGAAGTATTGGACCATGACCAGTACATATAGCCTTAATACTCAATGGCCTGATTTTATCAATGGCTTTGAGCATAAATTTACTAAATGGCTTTAAGATCACATCAAAATAATAACGAAATGCATCGTCAAAATCACCGACTTGATCATCAAACATTTTGTCATTACAGTAATGCGCACCAAATGAATCGCAGGTAAATAACAACTGGTCTTCAACCAAATAGGTATAAATTGAATCGGGCCAATGAAGATTTGGTGCACCGATAAAATTTAAGGTTTTATTACCAAGATCCAGGCTCTGACCATCCTTAACAATCAGGTGAGGGAATTCAATTCCCATTAAATCATTTAAATACCTGATGGCATTACCGCTGCCAACAACTTTAGCTTTGGGGGCAATTTTCAATAAGTTTTTTAAATTTCCCGAATGATCAGGTTCGGTATGATTAACTATGATATATTCAATTTCTGCAGGATCTACAACTTCCTTAATTTTCGTCAAATAAACATCCCAGAATTTTTCCTTCGTAGTATCAACAATTGTTTTTTTCTCGGCATTAATAAAATACGAATTATAGGTAGTCCCATATTCGGTTTCCATTACAACATCGAAGGTAACGATATCGTAGTCCAATACTCCTATCCATTTTACATCCTTGCTAATATTCAGTATCTTATTGTCTTTCATCTCTATTAATTACAATTATTTATAATTCCAACGACATTTGCAAATTTGGATCTTCAGGTTTATTGTTATCAGCTTTTTTCTCGGTTTTAGGAGGTTCAGGATTGTATTCTAAATTCTCATCCAGAATGTCGTTCTCCTCATCTTTTTCATCTATTTCTTCATCATCCAAACCTTCATCGTCAAGCGTTTCAGTTTCATCTTCCGGAAACTCATACGGATCGGGTTCAAGCCAATTAAAAGTCTTTATGGTATAATTTGAGATCCTTTTGCCCTTTGCTTTATAACTCTTCACACCTATAAACTCATCCAACTTTATGACCTCATTGGGAACTTCTTTCAAATTCGTTTTGCTATCATAAATGACTTCAATAACGGGCAAATAATCAAAACTTAAGTCGATCAGTTTAGTATCAGAATGTTCAGGAATGAATTCGATTTTTTTACTCCCATTTGATGTAGGTTCAATGGTAAATCTTTTGATATAGGTTTTTCCCTGCTCTGCATCAAAATAAATGGCAGAAATAATTTTATGCTCATCAAATTTACCAATGTGAATCATATCCTCATCAAAATGGCTCGAAAGATCGTAATTCATCAATCTGTAATAGCCGGATTGCATGATGGTAAGTATTTTATCCTCCCCTTTGAAAGCACCTAAATAAATCCCTCTTTCATCCGAATTCAATCTTTTAACAGTATCGTCGTACCAAATATTCCTTGCTCCCAGGGTCGAAATTCCTTCGTCTCTTTTGGCTATAGATTTAATGGCGTGTTTTGTGAGGATGTTCCCCTGCGAACTCCTGCCTTTTATAGCTAATTCTGAGAAATCATAGTCGAGCGATAATTTTTTTAGACGAGGTTTTGGTCGGAGATAGATTTTAATTGATTCGGCCTCTCCATTAGGATTTGCTGAAAAGTACAATACTTTTGAATCCTCTTTACCTTTTGTGAGCGTGTATTCTTTATCCCTGGTAACACCTAAAACAGAAAACCGCTTAACATAAACACTTCCTTTTCGACCATCACGGTAAAGTATATTATAAACAGTTCGATCATCATTTTTGCGGAAGATATCCACATGAATAACATCCTTTCCAACAAACACTTTAGGTGCAACTTTGGTGACCAAAAATGTACCATCCGCTCTAAATGCAATGAGGTCGTCGATATCCGAACATTCACAAACAAAGTTATCCTTGCGCAAACTTGTTCCTGCAAAACCCTCTTCAGCATTAAAATATAAGCGTTGAGTAGCGGCAGCAACCATGGTTGCCTGTATGGTATCAAAGTTTCTTATTTCGGTTCTTCGTTCTTTACCGGCGGCGTATTTCTTTTTAATCTGACGATAGTAATTAATCGCATAATCAATTAAATTCGCCAGATGATTATTTACTTCTTCAATTTCAGCTTCAATACCCTTGATAATTTCATCGGCTTTTAATGAACTGAATTTGGATATCCGCTTGATTCTAATTTCAGTTAATCTGATAATATCCTCAGTTGTAATTTCTCGTTTAAAAACATTTTTAAAAGGTTCTAATCCTTCATCAATTGCCTCTAAAACAGCTTCCCATGTCGTACATTTTTCGATTAAAATATAAATGCGCTCCTGGATAAATATTTTTTCGAGAGAAGAAAAATGCCACTGCTCTTCAAGTTCTGAAAGTTTGATTTCCAGTTCTTTTCTGAGAAGTTGAACAGAATTATCGGCAGAGGTTCTGAGCATATCTTTTACCCCTCTAAACTCAGGCTTCCCATCTCTGATGGTGCATGAATTAGGAGAAATCGGGATTTCACAATTTGTAAATGCATACAATGCATCAATTGTTTGATCGGGAGAAACTCCGGGAGTCAGATGAATTAAAACCTCAACATTTTCGGCCGTATTATCATCAATTTTCCTGATTTTGATCTTACCCTTATCATTAGCGGCAATAATTGAATCAATAAGTGTAGTGGTATTTGTTGAGAAAGGGATTTCCGTAATTACAAGTGTTTTTTTATCAAGCTGTACGATCTTGGCCCTTACCCTTACTTTGCCACCTCTCAGTCCATCATTATATTTAGAAAAATCAGCCAGGCCGCCTGTGAGGAAATCCGGGTATATTTCAAAATCTTTGTCTTGCAGATAAGCGATGCAAGCATCAATCAATTCAATAAAGTTATGCGGTAAAATTTTTGAGGCTAAACCAACAGCAATTCCTTCTACTCCTTGAGCAAGTAATAAGGGGAATTTTACCGGAAGACCAATGGGTTCTTTGTTTCTCCCGTCGTAAGATGCTTTCCAATTGGTCGTTTTCGGATTGAATACAACATCAAGCGCAAATTTCGATAAACGAGCTTCAATATAACGGGGAGCCGCAGCACTATCCCCGGTCAGAATATTTCCCCAGTTTCCCTGAGTATCGATCAACAATTCTTTTTGTCCAAGTTGCACCAGTGCGTCCCCAATAGACGCGTCGCCATGTGGATGATATTTCATGGTATGCCCGATAATATTCGCAACTTTATTATAGCGCCCGTCATCCAGTTCTTTCATGGCGTGCAAAATCCTACGTTGAACAGGTTTCAATCCATCAAAAATATCCGGCACAGCCCTTTCCTGAATAACATATGAAGCATAATCCAAAAACCATGCTTCGTACATCCCTGACAGGTGCATCGTTTTATGCACCTCACCGGAAGAAATTTCATTTTCCAGGGCTTGTCCTAAATCATCGTTTATGTCTTCTATCTCATCCATTTATAAGTAGGGTATTTATCAAACTCCAGCCAAACATAGTCAAGTTAAAAATTTAGAAGGTGATCATAATTTTAATGAGCAAGATTCAATATTTCCTTTAAGTCTTTATAATGCGCACATTACTTTTAATTTTCCTTTAAAATATAATCATCATACTCAATTTCGAATCGTAATTTATGTTTTGATTCTTCCTGAGCCAATGAGAGGAAAATGTTTTTCAGGTTTTCGTTAGGAGCCTTAGCCGCAAGATTTGTGTATAGTCTGAACGCAGATTTTTCCTTTTTCATGGCGACAATCAATGCATCTTGATATGACATCTTTGGCGATACTTGAACATCAACCAAATAATCAGCAATTTTCAAATCATAAATTTTCTCACTTTTTAACTCAAACGAACCTTCATCCTTGATTTTTATTAACCGTGATTTATGGTTCATTTCCTCTTTGGCAAACTGATTAAATACAGCTTTCATTTCAGTATTTTTTGATTGTTCTGCCAGGTTAGAATAAAATTCAACAGCTTCCTGTTCCGAAGCAATTGCAAATTCTAAAATTTCGTTAATCGATTTGAATTCTTCCATCAAATTTATTATTACTCAAATTAATTTTTATTGCTACAAATATAAAAATTTATCCTCGATAAATTCTTTAAATCCGCTACTTAAGCTAAATTATATTAACAATTTTTAGTATAAAGACGGAATGTAGATTACGTACTTTTTCTAGAAATTGGTATAAGTAGATATTAAAGTTTTAATCTTTAGATTATGATTCAAACGGCTATAGTGATCACTTCCCGATTTCGATGATCCTTCATGAAAAATGATATTTGAACGCATTTTGGATAGAACGGCATTCCATAAAAAAGCTCCCACTCCGATAAGGAGCAGGAGCTTTAACCTAACCTAACTAATCTATTTAAACGATTCCTTGATCCAACATTGCGTTGGCAACTTTAAGAAAACCGGCAATATTCGCACCTTTTACGTAATTGATGTAACCATCACTTTCGGTACCATTTTTAACACATGCATTATGAATATTAATCATAATATTGTGCAAACGCTCATCAACCTCTTTAGCTGACCAGTTAATTTTCATTGAGTTTTGCGACATCTCCAAACCTGAAGTTGCAACACCACCTGCATTAACCGCTTTACCGGGGCCAAATAACACTTTATTGTCGTGGAAAACTTCAACAGCTTCAGGAGTAGAAGGCATGTTGGCACCTTCAGCAACACAAATCACTCCATTTTTAACCAACGCAAGCGCATCTTCTTTATTCAACTCATTTTGAGTAGCGCAAGGAATAGCAACATCGCATTTTACTTCCCAAGGATGTTTTCCCTGAACAAAGATTGCATTTGGAAACTCGTAAGAATAAGGCTTAACGATATCCTGATTTGAAGCTCTTAGTTCCAGTAAGTAATCAATTTTTTCGCCTGAGATCCCATCTTTATCATAAATATATCCATCAGGCCCTGAAATGGTAACAACTTTAGCTCCTAATTCAGTAGCTTTTTGTGCAGCACCCCATGCTACGTTTCCAAAACCTGAAAGTGCAACAATTTTACCCTTTAATGAATCATTTTTAGTTGCAAGCATTTCCTTGGCAAAATAAACAGCACCAAATCCAGTTGCTTCCGGACGAACCAGACTACCACCCCAATTAATTCCTTTACCGGTAAGAACACCTGTATGTTCACGAGCCAGTTTTTTATACATTCCGTATAAAAATCCAATTTCTCTACCACCAACACCAATATCACCGGCCGGTACATCAGTATCAGGGCCAATTGAATGCCATAACTCAAGCATAAATGCCTGACAAAAACGCATAATCTCAGCATCTGATTTTCCTTTAGGATCAAAATCAGAACCACCTTTGCCACCACCCATAGGAAGTGTTGTTAAGCTGTTTTTGAAAATTTGTTCGAAACCTAAAAATTTAAGAATGCTCAGATTCACACTTGGGTGAAATCTTAATCCACCTTTGTATGGTCCAATAGCATTGTTAAATTGAATACGATAACCCAAGTTAACGACAACCCTGCCATCATCAGTAACCCATGGCACTTTAAATGAGAAAATACGGTCCGGTTCAATAATACGTTCAATGATACCGGCAGATTCAAACTGAGGGTTCTCATTAACCACATCTTCTATTGATTCTAATACTTCTCGAACAGCTTGCAAATATTCCTTTTCTCCCGGATGTTTTTGCTCAAGGCCATTCATTATTTTTTCAAGATCCATCTTAAATAAGTTTTAATTTATATTTAGATCAGCAATTAAATTTGTTGATTTTAATTAATATTGTTAATTAATTAACAGTGCAAAGTTACACTTAATTAGTCATACAAAACAAAAAATTAAGGTAATATTTTAAAATAATTTTTGATTTCCAATCTTGTTCTTTCATTTTTAATAATTCAAGCAGATGTGCAGTTCAAATTAGTTCGGTAAATCTAACATAATAACTTATAAGTCAACAGAATTTGAGTTCATAAACGCAATCCTGATATTCTTAGATTCGTATCTTCATATCTCACTTCAAACCTCCTGAATCAATTGATATTTATCAATAAATTGACTTAATTTAACACCGGCGGAAGTTTAACTTTTTGCAAAAAATAATTATTGAACTTTATTACTTGCCAATCAGTATTTTCATAACCTTCAGTACGATTATTCTTCCTGAATTTAATAGCAGGGCCGATAAGTTTTGGATTATAATACCGGATGCAATCTTCGAAATCGGTTCCAAATTTCATGAGTGCATTTAAAAAATACCAGCTAATATCAAATCCAATAAAGGCATAATTTCCCGGCTCGGATAAAAATTCATCACGGAAACTTCTAACAAAAGATATAACATTTTGCTCATTATAATCTACAAAACTTGAGCTCAGATAATGAACATTTAGGTTCTGATAAATATTATTATCCATATTCTCAAATATCTCCCAATTGGGTATTCCAATGATCGTAACAGGGAATGTATCACATAATATGTTCAATTTTGTGAGCACATCTAAAACAAAAACATTATCCTCAGAGTTTATGATGACAACATTATTTCTTAATACAGAAGCTTGTTTCTCAAACGGTGTAAGGTTGTCAATACCATAATGTATTGTTGTAATTACATTAGGAAATGAGGTACTATCTTCAAGTGCTAACTTCAGTCTGTTTGTGTTTAATCGCATTCCTTCTAAGGAAATAATAGAATTAACTTTCTTCTCATCAATTGAAGAATCATCCGTTGCCTTTTCGATTGCTAAATTATAAATATCGGTATTTGAGGTTCTGTATTCATTAGGAATGACCTCTTTAAGCACTCTTGCGTATTCACTCAATAGATCAGCATTTTGATCGGTTTGATGATCAATGAGAAATATCTTCGCATCCTTATAATACTGATTAACTAAATTTTTAACATTTTCAATCTGATAATTATTTGTAGGCTGGTATTTAAAAACCTGTGAATTGTTATTAATAATATCAGATCGTTGCGATAACGGATTGATGATTGGAATATGGAAATTTTTCGCAAATGTTGAAGCATACCTGAAAATATCTGTAAAGAAGGGACCAATGATCAAATCCATATTTCGTAATTCCTCCTGCTGAAACACTTTCATGGCTTTAGCGATATCTTCATTTACATCATAAACGTATAAGTCGATTTTTAAGCCTTTACTTTTCAGCGAATCAACAGCCATTAAAGCTCCATAGTAAAACTGTATGAAACGAAATGGGTTTTTCGAACTCTCACTAAGTTGTTGAAGCTGACTTTGAAGGTTTTCAGAATCAAATTGAAGGGTTTCTGTTTCTTCAAGATAGAGCGGAATCATCAGGGCCACTTTATAAGTTTTTAATAGATTCCTGCTATCTGAGTAGCATTTCAAACTATCACGATTTATCGATGTTTCGGCAACAACTTCTTCCGGAACCGGAATCTCTTCAATTATCGGAGCTATACTCTCGTAAGGGATTGGTATTTTGATACTCTGACCAGACTGAACGCGGTTTCTTGCATTTGGATTTAATTTCTGTACACTTTCATAACTGACATCATAAAAATCTGCAATTTTTGAAAGTCGATCTCTTTCAAGTACTTTATGATAAATGTAGGTAACATCATTCTTTTTTCGTGGAATAAGAATTGTTTTGCCGGCAGGGAATTGATCTTCGAGTCCTTGATTTAGTTTCTTTATTTCATCAATACTGACACGAAATTTGATGGCAAGACGATATAAATTATCTCCGTATTTGCTGACGTAGCTAATATTCTGATCCTGTATTTTTTCTTTGGCAGCAGAGCCTGAAGAAGGTGTGTTTTTTTCAGAATTTTTCAATTCTTTTGGTTTTGAATCAACCGGAATCTTAATATATTGTCCTGTTTTCAATGGTTCTGACAAAGCCTTATTGGCTAATTTTAATTCCTCAACCTGCACACTGTAAATAGATGCAATTTTTTTGAAGTCTTCTCCTTGTTTAGTGATGTGATAAAAGAACTCGGTTTTACCTTTTGTGTATGATTCTAAAACAGTAGTATCCCTACTCTTAATGGGTATCTTCAGTTCTTGCCCGATTGATAAGCTCTTTTTTGATAAAGGGTTTTCAAAAATAATCTCATCCATGGTAACCTCATAAACTTTTGATAAAGAATAAAGGGTTTGTCCATGTTCTACACGATGAATATAGAACTGTTTACCGTTTATGGTTTTAGTAAACTCAGACTTATGAATGATAGGTTGTTGACCAAATGAATGACCAATTCCTGTAAAAAATAAAATAAAGATTAAAAATATCTGATTTCTCACTATTTAAGTTTTGAATATTTCAAATTGCAATGAATGATTATTTAACGCTTTTGGGTTTTATAAATTGTTTATTCCCATTCAATAGTGGCAGGAGGTTTTGAACTAATGTCATATACCACCCTGTTTACACCCTTAACTTTATTAATGATTTCGTTCGAAATTTTAGCCAAAAACTCATAGGGTAAATGCGACCAATCTGCTGTCATCCCATCTGTTGAGCCAACAGCCCTTAGTGCCACAACACTTTCATAGGTTCGTTCATCACCCATTACCCCAACAGATTGGATGGGTAATAATATTGCTCCTGCTTGCCAAATCGTATGGTAAAGATTATGCTTTTTCAATCCTTCAATATAGAGATAATCTACCTCCTGTAAAACCCTGACTTTTTCGGCTGTAATTTCACCCAAAATACGAATTCCCAATCCCGGACCGGGGAATGGATGCCTGCCCAGTATATTGTCGTCCATGCCGAGTGCCTTGCCAATTTTTCTGACTTCGTCCTTAAATAAAGTATTCAGAGGCTCAACAATTTTCAATTTCATAAAGTCGGGCAATCCACCTACGTTATGATGCGATTTAATAGTGGCAGAAGGTCCGTTTACCGAAACTGATTCAATAACATCAGGGTAAATTGTTCCTTGAGCCAACCATTTAACATCTTCTATTTTATGCGCCTCTTGGTCAAAAACATCAATAAAAGTACTTCCAATTATTTTTCGCTTCGTTTCCGGATCGCTCACCCCTGCCAAATTATTAAGGAAACGATCCTTAGCGTCTACACCTTTAATGTTCAGACCCATATGTTTGTATTGTTCAAGCACTTCCTCAAACTCATTTTTCCTCAATAATCCATTATCAACAAAAATACAATGAAGCTTTGTGCCGATGGCTTTATGTAAAAGAACCGCTGCAACAGATGAGTCGACACCTCCCGATAAACCTAAAACTACTTTATCATCAGCTAATTTCATTTTGAGACCACTTATCGTAGTTTCGATAAAAGAATCGGGGGTCCATGAACCTTTACATCCACAAATATCGATAATGTAGTTTTTTAAAAGCTCTTTTCCTTCCTCAGAATGATAAACTTCGGGATGAAATTGAATGCCATAAGTTTGCTCACCGTCAACCTGGTAGCCGGCAACCTCAACATCGTTGGTACTGGTGATGATTTTAAAGTTTTTAGGCATGGATAAAATGGTATCGCCATGCGACATCCACACCTGGCTCCCAAGTGTCATATTTCTCAGAAGCGCATTTTCTTTATCTATAAAACCCAAATTTGCTCTCCCATATTCCCTCACTTCCGAGCGCATTAATTTTCCACCTTCTGCCTTCGCCAAATATTGTGCACCATAGCAAACACCTAATAATGGATAAACTCCTCTGATTTTTGATAAATCAGGATTTGGTGCATCTTCGTCCATTACTGAATATGGACTACCCGACAACACAACCCCCTTCACATTTTTCGAAAACACCGGAATTTTATTGAATGGATGTATCTCGCAATAAACATTTAATTCCCTGACCCTACGTGCAATAAGCTGTGTATATTGCGATCCAAAGTCTAAAATAATAATGGTTTCTTCCATGCTGCAAAGATATTTATTTTTTAGTAGAAACTTTAATTAGAAATGAACAGAATCATAATTAACCTGAAGGAAATTTTCACACTTTAATTAAAATCGTAAATTATATTGTAATTTAGTGTGATAATTAATATCAGGATGGCCAAAAGAAAATTTTCACGTAAGAAAAGCAAGAAAAAAGCCAGCTCAGGTGGCGTAAAGTATATCAGAATTATTTTAATAATACTGATACTAATCATAGCATTGGGCTACCTGAGTTATAGAGGATGGAACTCTAAACAAACGACTGATCTGCAATCCTCATCAACGGTAATAAATACCTCAAAAGGGCCTATAGAGTATTTCAGCAAAGGTGAAGGCCAGATAATTCTGTTGTCGCATATGGAAGGATCCGGTGCAGATAATATTAAACTTTTTGATGGATTTACTGCTTCCGGATATAGAATAATTTGCCCTTCACGTCCGGGGTATTTAAATACTCCGTTGAATGAAAATGCAGATTATGCTCAGCAAGCCGATTTATTTGCCGAACTATTGCAGATGCTAAACATTAACGAAAAAGTAGTTGTTGTTGGTGTTTCTGCAGGTGGGCCGCCGGCGATTGAATTTACAAAAAAATATCCCGGAAAATCAAAGGCTTTAATACTGATTAATGCAGCAATCAATCAAATTGATTCAACAGCGAATTTGGCTAACGCGATGAGATTAAAATCAATTCCACTCTTGGATGAAAAATCAGATATCGCTTCCTGGTTGGTTTACTATCTTGCCAAATACAATACGCGAAACTTTATTGCTTCTTTATTGGAGAAAAACAGTAAATACGCTCCGGCAGATCGAGAAATGAAAGTTGCAGAATTAGTAAATGTGGCAGGCGCGAAAGAGGATTTATTGAGCTATTTGGAATGTATTTCAATTTACAGCAAAAGATCTGAAGGATTAAAAAATGACTTGAGTAACTTATCTACTTATAAAACCGGAACCGGGAAGATAAGAATCCCCATGCTCATTATTCATAGTAAAACCGACAATGTAATTGAGTTTTCTGATGTCGAAAAATTTAAAAAGAATGCTGATAATGCCGAATTATATTCGTATGAAGGTAATGGTCACGCAATTTGGCTTGAAGAGGACCTGAAAAACATCACTGCAAAAACCATTGATTTTATAAAAAACAGCAAGGAAGCGATCCCTTATGATATTGGGCTCACGGGCACCACATGGGTAAACAAATCGAATGGAGCACTTTTACTGATAAAAAGTGATGGAAACTTCAATCTTGATTTTCCCTCGGTAGATTCAAAGAAATTCTACGAGGGAAAGGTAATCGTTGTTGATGATCAAATCAGTTTTACATATAACCAGGGTAATGAAACCTGTGCAAACATTGCCGGTACTTACAAGTTTATTTTAGCTGATGACAATCTGGAATTAAAAGCCTTGAACGATGACTGTAAAACCCGTAAGCAACATTTTACGAGAGGCTGGTTTAAAATTGATTAATATTCAATCTCTGCCTTATAAATCGCCGTATTATCTTTTGCATCTTTAACTTCCAACCTGAATTGGTTCTTCCCCTTTTTCATCCTTTCATCAATCTGATAGCTCAATTTATCATTTTTGGGATCATAATCCATCAATATCCATTGATTGTTCAATGTTGCGCGATACGATCGAATACCCGACAGCTCATCCTTAATCAAAAAATTGATAAACCGTAATGTCGCGATATTTTTCCCATTATTAATATTCAAAGGAGTAATTTCAGGTCGGATTGTATCAACCACAACCATAAAATTTCCAAAATTTGATGCTTTGCCAACCACAAAGCCATCATCGTAAAACCCGCCAACTGCACTAACTCCGTTCTTATTTAATTGAGCGATCAATACTTTTCCCTGTAGCTGTTTAGGTAGGTTATTTGTGGTAATTTTAATATCATAAGATTTATGTACCGGAAAATTTTCAGTGTGAATTTTATGAAGCGCCGAATAAGAACCTTTAGGTGAGTCATCCTTTTGATATTCAAATTTAAAAGAGCGGTAGAAAGTGCCTTTGCCGAAATCTAACTTTACACTGTCAGTTTCGAATTTATTTTCGGAGTTGTAAACAAACCAATGATCCATATCGCTTACTACACTCTCAATGTTATCGCCAGGTGGAATTGATTTAAGAACCCCGGTAATTTGTGAAAGATTACCTGCAGCATCTTTCAACTCATATTTAAAATTATGGTAGCATGAATCGGTAAAATTGTAAATTCCCTGATCAAGCACCTCACCATAGATACTCAATCGGTTTCCTGGATCAATAATGCTTCTTTGATAACGCTTTTTATTTTGAATATATTCGGCATAATCGATGAAGCTGTTAATATATTTAGTTTCATCAAATGAAAATTTTTCGAGCTGATGCGAATAGATGAGTGTCGAGTCAATCCAAAGCTGAATTGAATAGACTCCGTTTTTATTATTTGAATCGTCCTGCAAATCATAAGCATTGATCCCAAATCCGATCTTACCGGAAACCTGCAACGTATCATATTTTACAATTTTATGATTCAAACCCCAACCCTTAACTTCAATATCTAATGTCTTTGGACGTTTATTTACGCTGCTGTTTTCATTTACCGGATAGATTCTCAATCCTAAAATCCTGGGCCTGGTGATATCCTTCACCATAAAACCAAAAAGCAAAGGATTAATCGGTAATTCCGATCTGCTGTCCCTAATCTCAAAATGAAGATGAGCCCCGTCCGATCCACCTGAATTTCCTGATTTTGCTATGATTTCGCCTTTTTTAACAACAAACATATCCCTTGGTGGATACAGGTTTACCGTGAATTGCTCTTTTTTATATTGTTGTGATTTCACATAAATGCCAATACTATCGGAAAATGCGCTAAGATGACCATAAACAGAAGTATATCCATTGGGGTGGTTCACATAAAGTGCTTTTCCAAATCCGGTTCCTGAGACGCTTATTCTGGAAATATATCCATCAGCAACTGCATGTATATTCTGTCCTTCTACTCCCTGGGTTTTAATGTCGATGCCTGAATGAAAGTGATTTGAGCGCAATTCACCAAAAGTTCCTGACAATAAAATTCGAAATTCCACGGGGGAACCAAAATAGTTAGTTGGATATTTTTGCTGGGCACTCAGATTCATGCACAGGAAGAAACTCAATAGTAAGAAAGGAAACTTATACATCGTTTATACAAATATGATTTATAGATTTTAAGATTTATTTAGGTATTGAGAATTTTGATGAGCCATAGTTTCATCAATACTTTAACAACTTCAGTCAAAATTAAATAAATAAACCGACAAAACAGAGATACCTAACGCTTCATAAATAAAATGAACAAAGCAATAGGTATCATTGAAAATTGCCGGGCAAAGAGTTATGGCAATTATAAACTGAAGCTGACATTTAATGTAATAATATCCCGAACCGGTTTCCCCTTATTCGTTGCCGGATACCATTTAGGAATAAGGCTAATCACCCTTAAGGCTTCTTCATCCAATAATGGATTTACACCATTCACAATTCTGGCATCCTGCACTCTGCCATTTTCATCTACTACAAAAGAAGCATATACTTTACCTTGTATTTTTTCCGCTTCTGCTTGTTTCGGATAAATCATATTTTTTTCAATGAATTTATCCAACATCGGCTGACCACCCGGATATCTGGCCGGATAGGATAATTGAGAATAAAATAACTGGCCATTTATGATCTGTAAACTAGAAAGTAAAGAGTCATTTTGGTCATAAAAATCAATCTTTTCACGCGTTCCACACTTATCCTTTTGAATAATCTCATATTGTTTAGTTAGAAGAAACGGCACCAAAGAATCATATTTACTCTCTAACATTTTTGTTTCAGAAATACAATACTTTTTATACAATGAATCTGCTTCCATATCTTCATAAAATGCAGCCATATACATACATTCGCAAAACCCGCATTCATCATTTAAATTCAAACGGGTAAGTGCCTTATTAAAATAAGCATCAACATTAGGGTAAACTTCCAGGGCCGCATTAAACAAGGTATCAGCCTTTTCTAAATTTCCTAATTCAAGTTGTTTGATTCCTTCACTTACAAAAAATTGACTCCTCATATCCTGAGCATTAATTATTGCTGAGGATAAAAGGAACATAAATGTGGCTGTAACTAGTTTTAATTTCATCTGTTTATTTTTTATTTCTCAACGATCAGATGCCTGCCTGTCGGCAGACAGGGAACTAACCATGATAAAATAATCATTTTCGTGTGTGTTAAAATTATGATTATTTTATCATAGACGTTCCATTTTCTTAAATTGAGGTTTATATTATCCTTTATAGAATGGCAATTTAACAACCTTGGCTTTTAATAGTTTATCTCTAACCTTAATATAAATTTCCATATCCTGCTTGCTATAACCAGTTTTGATATAACCCATTCCTATGCCAACTTTTAACATCGGGCTCATGGTTCCCGAGGTAACTTCTCCGATCACATTTCCGTCTGCATCGCAAATTTCGTAATGCTGACGTGGAATACCTTTATCGATCATTTCAAAAGCAGTCAATTTCCTGCTCACACCTTCAGCTTTCTGTTTTTCCAAGAGTGCCCTATCGATAAAATCATTTCCGTCAACAAATTTAGTAATCCACCCCAGGCCAGCTTCTATAGGCGAAGTGGTATCATCAATGTCATTTCCATATAAACAGAATCCCATTTCCAATCTAAGGGTATCGCGTGCAGCCAACCCAATAGGTTTAATGCCAAATTCTTTACCGGCCTCCATCAAAGCCTGATAAATTCTGGGGCCATCATTGTTTTCCATATAAATTTCACATCCACCGGAACCGGTATACCCGGTAGTCGAAAATATGACGTCCTCAACTCCTGCCAGCATCAGTTTTTGGAAAGTGTAATACTCCATATCAACAACATTTGAGGTAGTTAATTTCTGCATTACTTTTAAGGCATTTGGCCCCTGAATTGCTAATTGTGCAATCTCATCAGATGCATTGTACAATTTTGCACCCATTGTATTTTGCTTATTGCACCAGGCCCAATCTTTATCAATATTGGCTGCATTTACAACCAATAAATAGGTTTCTTCATTTATTCGATAGGTCAAAAAATCATCTACAATACCACCTTTACCATTAGGAAAACAGGTATATTGGATTTTACCATCCGTAAGTTTAGCAACATCATTAGTTGATATTTTTTGCACAAACTCAAATGCTTTTGGCCCTTTTACCCAAAATTCGCCCATATGCGAAACATCAAAAACGCCTACTCCTTTGCGAACGGTTTCATGCTCAATATTAATTCCTTCAAAGGTTACGGGCATATTATAACCGGCAAAAGGTACCATTTTTGCTCCTAACGACTCGTGGATACTTGTAAATGCAGTAGTTTTCATTATAAATTAATTTAAATTATTTTTTTGCAAATTTATAAAATAGTATTACATATTTAGGCATTATAGCTATTATGTTTTTTGCAGACTATTTCGTTCGTATACGATAAATGAATAGGTAAAATCATTTTGTGTATCATCGTTCACATCAATACGCTCAATTATTTTCCAATCACTGAAATCAACTTCAAAAAAAGTATCGGCTTCAAAGTCTTTATGTACAAGCGTTAAATAAAACTTATTTGCGTATGGTAAGAACTGCTTGTAAATCGAACCACCTCCAATAATAAAGCTTTCTTCAGTTTCGCTGCAATGCTCAATAGCTTCTTCGATTGAATAAACGGTGGTACAACCTTCAAAGCTTTTCCCCTTTTTATCAGTAATAACGATATTACTTCTTTTAGGTAAAGGCCCGTTAGGCAATGAGTGTAGTGTTCTTTCACCCATAATCACCTGATGGCCCCTTGTTTTTTCTTTAAACCATTGAAAATCTTTGGAAATGTGCCAAAGCAGGTCGTTGTTTTTCCCGATGGCATGGTTTTGTGCAATGGCAACGATGATAGATATTTGTTTCATTGATTTCAGCGTATATAATTAGTTTTTGGGGTTAGAATAAGTCACTTAATATTTCTATTTCACATCTTCAAATTATCACATTTTCAAATCTTCAAATTAGACAGAGATCTCTCCCTTAATCCCCGGATGACAAAAATAATTCACCAACTCAAAGTCCTTATATTTAAAGTCGAAAATATTTTTAATCGCCGGATTTAATTTCATTTCAGGCAGTGGATAAAAACTCCTGCTTAATTGTAATTTCACCTGATCAATATGGTTCAAATAGATATGTGCATCGCCAAAGGTGTGAATGAATTCTCCGGGCTGCAGATCACAAACCTGGGCAATCATCATCGTAAATAAAGCATAAGACGCAATATTAAAAGGAACTCCTAAAAAGATATCCGCTGAGCGTTGATATAATTGACAACTCAATTTTCCATCGGCAACATAAAACTGAAACCAGGCGTGACACGGAGGTAAAGCAGCTTTTCCATCGGCAACATTTTCTGCAAATGTTTTAGTATTGTCAGGCAAAACACTTGGGTTCCATGCCGCAATGATATGCCGTCTGCTATCCGGAGTTTTTTTGATTTGTTCTATTAAACCGCTCACCTGATCAATCCCCTCACTATTCCAGTTACGCCACTGATGACCATAAATCGGACCCAGATCCCCTTTTTCATTGGCCCAATCATTCCATATGTTAACTTTATTCTCTTTTAAATACTGAATATTGGTATCGCCTTTCAAAAACCATAGCAATTCATGAATGATCGAACGCAAATGTAATTTTTTGGTCGTCATCATGGGAAATCCTTTTGATAAATCAAATCGCATCTGATAACCAAAAACACTTATAGTACCCGTTCCGGTTCTGTCGGTCTTTTTGTTCCCATTATCCAGTACAAATTGTAATAAATCAAAATATTGCCTCATGATTTTTCTTTAATTTTATTAGTCAAACATTTCACTCATCACTCATCACTCATCACTCATCACTCATCACTCATAACTCATCACTCATCACTCATAACTCATAACTCATAACTCATAACTATCCCAAAATCATCCCAATAATGGTGGCTGATAAAAGCGAAGCCAGCGCCCCTCCCATTAATGCTTTAAAACCAATTTTGGACAAGGTTGTCCGTTTGCCCGGAGCCAGAGCTCCAATACCGCCAAGCTGTATCCCGATGGAACTAAAATTGGCAAATCCACATAAAATATAGGTGGCAATAATGACTGATTTTTCATTTGCAAAAATCCCCGATGCCATAAAATCCTTCAAGCTTGTATAAGCTATGAATTCGTTTAAAATAATTTTCTCACCTAATAATTGGCCAACCAAAGTAATATCAGCTGTCGGGACTCCAATCAACCACATCAGCGGAGCCATGGCATAGCCCAAAATAAATTGCAGGCTGAACGAATCGAAGCGACCATTTGTGAATGTTGCAACCCAGCCATTAATTTCTGTCCAGACTCCAATTTTAAAAAAGATGAAATTTAACATCGAGATAAATGCTAAAAATGCCAATAACATTGCTCCAACATTAACTGCCAGCTTTACACCATCGGTGGTTCCGTTGGTAATGGCTTCCAGTATATTGCTTCCAATCTTTTCCTTTGAAACCTCCACTTTATTTGAAATTTCTTCGGTTTGTGGTATCAACAATTTTGCCATCACAACAGCTCCCGGAGCTGCCATCACCGATGCGGTGATTAAATGTTTGGCGAATAAAATTTGTTCGACCGGATTTGTACCTCCCAAAAATTTAATATAAATCGCCAAAACTCCGCCTGCAATGGTAGCCATGCCGCCAACCATAACCAACATCAATTCCGATTTGGTCATTCGCTCCAGGTAAGCTTTGATCAATAAAGGGGATTCGGTTTGACCTAAAAAAATATTACCGGCAGCAGATAAACTTTCGGCTCCGGAAAGGTTGAGCAATCGGGTCATCACCCAGGCAAAAACCTTAACCACTCCCTGAATAATCCCAAAATAATAAAGAACAGAGGAAAGGGCAGAGAAGAATACAATGGTTGGCAAGATTTGAAATGCAAACATAAACCCAACCTTATCCTGATTAATCAAATCACCAAAGAGAAATACACTTCCGTCTTCAGTAAATTTCAGAACCATGATGAACATTTTACCTACAAATTCGATCAGTGATTGGATAGCCGGAACTTTTAGCACCAGGATGGCAATTACGATTTGAAAAGCTAAACCTCCCAATACAGTTCTGATTGCGATACTTTTACGATTTGAGCTCAATAAAAATCCAATGAGCAAAACTGAAAATATTCCAAGCATACCCCGTAAAAGTGAGATGAGTGAAAACCCTATGCTTTTTACCTGAGTTTGCTCAGGCGTCGCAATGACTTCGGTTTGTTGAAGCACTGTTGTAGAATCACTAATGACAATGGCGTTACTAAGCGTGGTATCAACTATATTAGTTGAAGAAGCGGCGGTATCCTGCCCAACAATAATCCCGGTAATTAATAATAATATTGAAAAGCCGGTCGCTATTAAAAAAACCTTGTTTGATAAGAATTTAAAGCTCATACATGCAATATTAGAATTTAAATAACTGTAGTTAAATCGTTTGTGAGATCTCTGCCAATGTGTTTTTATTTGAAATATTTGATCCTTTTAAACAAAAAAATTTGCGAAACGCAAATCAATAAACAAGCAACTCATTTCTTACTTGAGCGTCCGGCCTTTAGGATTTTTTCTTTCTTTGAATTTCATCCCGAATTACCGATGCCTTCTCATACTCTTCATTATCAATTGCCTCCTTTAACATTTTATTTAAATCGCTAAGGGTATAATCGGCATAATCAGAATCGTGTGTTTTAACATTTACTTTTTTCTCTTTCAAACCTGCAGTCTTGGTTTCATCAAGTAAAACACCTGCTTCGGTCAATAACTTCTCATTTGTATAGATGGGGCATTTAAAACGAATTGCAAGCGCAACTGCATCCGAGGTACGGGCATCTATTTCGCTTTCAATATTATCGTTCACACAAATAAGTTTAGCAAAGAAAACCCCGAGTTCAAATTTATCGATGATCACATGTTTGATGGTAACGCCATAATGATCGGCAAAATTCTTAAAAAGATCGTGGGTCAATGGTCGGGAAGGCTTCATCTTTTCCAATTCAATTGCAATTGACTGTGCTTCGAACCCACCGATGATAATTGGCAATCTCCTGTCTCCACCTATTTCCCCCAGTATCAATGCATAAGCTCCGCTTTGAGACTGACTGTAAGACATACCAATAATTTCCAGACGAATGTGCTGCATGATGTAAAATTAACAAACTAAAGCTTTAACGCAAGGTATTAAGGCGTAAAAGTATTAATATTTTCGAATTCGTTATCAACATTTTATCAACAGTAAATTCCGACAAAGGCTATGGGAGTATGTGATCCGTTATATATAAATTTTTCGATACTTGCTCTGCATGTTTTTGTGCCCGGTTTATTTACAGGCTAATATACTTTATATATTGTATATCGTTCGTTCTGCAAAATTGAGAATATAAGAATAGTGCTATTTTTTTTTGCGCTATGAATTAATACAGGGTGGCTGAGCGTAGCCGAAGCCAAATTTACACTATACATATTGAATTGCAACTTGCCTGACGGCAGTCAGGAATGGTGCCGAACTTCTCTCAGCCTCAGCCGAATTAGTTTTTTCCTTAGTTGAAAACTAACTTTTATCTCATGCGATATTAACTTACCCACAATGCCAATCACACAAAACTTCGCACCACATCATCATTTATTTTACATGCTTCGAACAACTTGCGCTATGAATTAATACAGGGTGGCTGAGCGTAGCCGAAGCCAAATTTACCCCAGATATATTGAATTGTAAATGGCGCCAAACTTTTCTCAGCCTCAGCCGAATTAGTTTTTTCCTTAGTTGAAAACTAACTTTTATCTCGTGCGATATTAACTTACCCACAATGCCAATCACACAAAACTTCGCACCACCTACATCATTCATTTTACATACTTCGAACAACTGGAGCTATGAATTAATACAGGATGGCTGAGCGTAGCCGAAGCCAAATTCACACCAGACATATTGAATTACAAATGGCGCCGAACTTCTCTCAGCCTCAGCCAAACTGGTATATACACGAAATATTCTCCGCATATTTAATGAGAATAAAGACATTTTTCACCGCACTTCGGGATTTTTTTTGTTAAATTCAAAATTCGGCCATTAATCTGGCGTCAATGCACATGCCGTCGAGCGGGGGAGTATAATTCTTAATCAACAGCTTATGTCTTTACCGGAAGAATTTATGTGTTAAATATAGTAAAAATATTGATCCCTCATCGTTGCCTCTTGAAATTTAGTTCAGAAAATTTCAACTAAAGCGGCAAATACAGTTAATAACCCACCAGAACATATCATACAGTTAAATATTTTACTGTGAATTTATTCACAAATCTGTAAAAAACGATCCCGATATCAACAAAGATTATTTATCTTTGCCGGCAACAATTAAGTTCATTTTTTCCTACAAATACATAACGATAATATTAATAAAATGATTAAGAATTTTGTTAGCCGGCACAATGGTCCGCGAGAAACCGAAACATTTAAAATGCTTCAAAAAATTAAGGTTGCTTCTTTGGATGCCTTAATCGACGAAACTGTTCCAAGAACCATTCGTCTTAAAAAACCTTTGAATTTACCTTCCGGAATGAATGAGTTTGAATATTTAAATCATATCAAACAAATCGCTTCAAAAAATAAAATCTTCAGAACCTATATAGGTCAAGGATATTACAATACCATTTCGCCTGCGGTAATTATCCGAAATATACTGGAAAACCCGGGATGGTATACTTCTTATACTCCTTATCAGGCAGAAATTTCACAGGGCCGCCTTGAGGCTTTGCTGAATTTCCAAACCATGATTTCGGATTTAACCGGCTTACCCATTGCCAACGCATCATTGCTCGACGAAGCCACTGCAGCTGCCGAAGCCATGATCATGCTATTTAATAGTCGCTCCCGTGCCATGGTAAAAAGCGGTGCTTCACAATTTTTTGTATCCGATACTTTATTTCCTCAAACCATTGATGTACTAAAAAACAGGGCAACTTCGCTTGATATAGGTTTGGTATTTGGCAATCATACCGACTTTGAATTCAACGAAAATATATTTGGTGCCATCGTTCAATATCCTGATCAATTTGGTGCCATTCACGATTTCAGGAAATTTACCGAAAAGGCCCATGAAAGCGGTATCAGTGTTATTGCTGCAGCCGATCTTCTCAGTTTGACTTTGTTAACCCCTCCCGGTGAGTGGGGTGCCGACGTAGTTTTAGGTTCAACCCAACGATTTGGAATTCCGATGGGTTATGGTGGCCCTCATGCTGCTTTCCTTGCTGTTACAGAGGCATTCAAACGAAATATCCCGGGCCGGATCATTGGAATATCACAGGATGCGAATGGAAACCGAGCCTTACGAATGGCCCTGCAAACTCGTGAGCAACATATCAAGCGCGAACGTGCCACTTCAAATATTTGTACTGCTCAGGCCCTGCTTGCAATTATGGCAAGTATGTATGCAGTATATCATGGACCAAGAGGATTGACTGACATAGCCGCAGATATTCATTGTTTGGCTGTTTGTTTGGGAAAAGAAATGATGGTTTATGGGTACGAGCAAGAAAATGAATATTTATTCGATACCTTAAAAGTTAAGTTACCGGAAAATGTTAAGATTGCTGATTTAAGAAAAATTGCCGAAGAACATCAAATAAACTTCAGGTATATTGATGATACCCATATCGGGATCAGCATTGATGAAACTACCGGTCGTCCTGAAGTACAAGAGATTTTATATGTTCTGGCCAAATCAAAAGGAAAACATCTTTTCGACACCCCTATCTGTAAAACCTGTCAGGAAATAAAAGTTCAGGAAAAGCTTCAACGAAGCAGTAAATTCTTAACCAATGAGGTTTTCAACTCTTATCATTCAGAAACTGAAATGATGAGATATATTAAAAAATTGGAAATTAAAGATTTGTCGTTGAATCGTTCGATGATCCCGTTGGGATCGTGCACCATGAAACTAAACGCAGGTGCTGAAATGTTCCCGATCAGTTGGCCCGAATTTGGCGCAATTCATCCTTTTGTGCCTGCCGATCAGGCCGAAGGTTTCTTGGAGTTGGTTGAAAATTTAGGAAAAGATTTGTGCGAAATTACCGGCTTTGCTGCCATATCGTTCATGCCAAATTCAGGAGCTTCAGGAGAATATGCAGGATTAAACGTGATTCGCGAATACCATCGTAGCAGAAATGAATATCATCGTACCATTTGTTTAATTCCATCATCGGCACACGGAACCAATCCTGCAAGTGCAGTTATGGCCGGAATGAAGGTTGTAGTTACCAAATGCGACGAAAATGGTAATATCGACTTAGTGGATTTAAGAGCTAAAGCTGAAGAGCACAAAGATAATTTGGGTGCCTTAATGGTGACTTATCCATCCACCCACGGCGTATTCGAAGAAGGAATTTTGGAAATTATGGATATCATTCACGAAAACGGCGGACAGGTTTATATGGATGGAGCCAATATGAATGCGCAGGTGGGCCTAACAAACCCCGGAGTTATTGGAGCGGATGTTTGCCACTTAAATTTGCATAAAACTTTTGCCATTCCTCACGGTGGTGGTGGACCGGGTGTCGGCCCAATTGGAGTTGCTGCTCATTTGGTCGACTTTTTACCAAAACATATTTATGGTAAAGATGCTAAAGGTACCAGTGCAGTTTCTGCAGCACCTTACGGAAGTGCTTTGGTATTGCCGATTTCCTACGGGTATATCAAATTACTGGGTGGTAAGGGATTGACAGAGGCAACAAAATACGCCATTTTAAATGCCAATTATCTGAAAACATGCCTTGAAGGTCATTACAAGATTTTGTATACCGGAAAACACAACAGGGTTGCCCACGAAATGATATTGGATTGTAATGAATTTTTCAAAACTGCTGATATGCCGGTCATCGATATAGCCAAACGCTTAATGGATTACGGTTTTCATGCACCAACAGTTGCATTCCCTGTTCATGGCACTTTGATGGTTGAGCCAACCGAAAGCGAACCACTTTATGAGTTGAACCGATTTATTGATGCCATGATTTCCATTCGCGAAGAGATTCGGGAAATAGAAAATGGAACTGCTGCAAAGGATAATAATGTGGTTCATAATGCACCTCACACGGCTGAAATGGCAACTTCTGATGATTGGAAGTTCCCCTATTCAAGACAAAAAGCTGTTTATCCAAAACCATGGTCGCATAACGATAAGTACTGGCCAACGGTAACAAAAATCGATGATGCTTTAGGCGACAGGAATTTGATTTGTACTTGTCAGCCCATTGAGAATTATATGGATTAAAAAAATCAATATTGCAAAAAAACCATCCCGAATTTTCAGGATGGTTTTTTTGTTAAAATTTTTTAAATCACTTAAGCATCTTTCTTCGCAGGCACCAGCAACCTTGCCTGACGGCTCATCTTAAATAAAATCAAAAATAAGATGAAGAGAAGGATGCTAACTAAAATAGAGTTTTCAATTCCGGAAACACCTCCTGTAATGATGTCCGATCCTGAAGTTTTAAACTTCAAAAGGTAAGAATCAGCAAATTCGTTTCCACCCGATAACCCATAGCCCAATAAAACTTGTGTTAAGTTCCAGCCAAAATGAAATGTGATTGGTGCTAATAAATTTTTGGTATAGGTATAAAGGATACCAAGAACTATTCCACCGGAGATCGCACTTAAAAAACTCGCTATGCTTGTATTTTCATTAGGTAGGTGCATTACTCCAAAAAGAATGGAAGATGTCAGAAGTGCAACAAGTGTTCCCCAACGACCCTCAATAATATTATAAAATATCCCTCTAAAGAATATTTCTTCAATAATCACCATGCTCATTATTAAAATTCCGTTCACCAATAAGAGTTTAGGTGATATGAATTCGGTCACTTGAATAAAACCTAATAGTATAAAAATGAAATAAACCAATCCAATAAAAAGCACAGAAACGGCAAACCAAAAAACTCCTGACCATGGATTTAGTGCTTTTATATCAAATGGTTTTTGCTTATAAAATTTAGTTAATACATAATGATATAACAATGGCATCAGTATAAAGGCCGAGATGATTGCACGTATTGCCCTGCTTAAGTTTTCATTGAAGCCAATAAATTGGAATAGGCTTTCCAGTATTAATTTATTGATTAGAATAGGTAACAGAATACAAGCCAGACCACAAATAATGATTTTCATTAGAGGGCTAAGCCAAATACTTTTTAGGGATAAATCTGTTTTTTTCATAGCATTGTTTTAATGTTTAAATTTTAACTTGAAGTGAAATAACTTTTTGTTGCATTAATTTTACTTGGCCGGATTGTGGACATCCCTTCCCACTCATCCAGAATGTTATTGGGTGCCATATTATCCTTCAAGCTTGATAATATTTTCGTGAGGGCAAATTCAGAAAACATACCGTTATAAACCATAAACGATAAGTATTTACTTTTACTACTTATGGCCTCAATGATAGATTCATTCTCAATGTTAAGTAAGGCGGATAAGTAATCATAGCCTGGACAGGTAATGGTAAAATACTGAAATGGAGGTTCACTAAGTTTAAGATCGTTTTTCTCGGCGTAAACTATTTCACAGCCTGTGATGGTTATTTCTCGATAGGTTTTTACAATAACCTGAACTCCTTTTTTCGCTGATAGCTCCAAATATGATTTGAGAGTTTCTAAGGGCAACGAGGTACTATCAATTGCAATAATATCTGTTGCATTTTTTATAATAGCCTTGGCTACTTCATACAGTTGTCCAATATTTTCGATTTTAAAAATGCCATGCTGAGCGGGCGATGGTTTTATCTTTTTAAATTCATCCTCAATAAACTTTCGTTTGTTCGTGAAGCTGCTTTCAATTTGATTCAAAAAATTCTCAATTGAAAGTACAGCATATTTTTTCTTCGGCCCCGATTCATCCACAATGCTAACCCCCTTGTTTATAAGCATTTCGAGTGCTTTATAGGTATTGGCAACCGGTTCATTCAAACTCTGTGCAATCCTATATCCTGTTTGATTTGGCATTCTGAGTAATTCAAGATATATTTTGGCCTGAAGTTTACTAAGACCTAATTCCATGAGATAGCTTATATGTGTATCGTTCATATTTTTTATTAGTTGCTTATTACTACTAGCAAATATAATATATATTTTTGATACAATTGACTTAAAAAAAGTAGGAATTTAACAACTCATAAAATGTTTAAAGGCTGAATCAAATCTTTTATTCCTAAAACCGCATTTTTACCCATTAAATTATTTCTATTTTTGGTACACAAAAAAACCATCCCGAATTTTCAGGATGGTTTTTTTGATTTTTATTTAAAAATTAACTAATCTTCATTGTCCGACAGAAGGTTCTCCAAATAAATTTTGAACTTTTCCCGGTCCATATTTTTTTCATTTAAGGCAACGAAAATGGTATCCCTTCCGGCGATTGTTCCTGTAAATAAATCGGAAGGACTGTTATCCATCAAAACCGCCATAGGACTCGCATATCCTGCCAAAGTTCTTACAACGGCCATATGTCCGGAAAATTCGAGGGAAACAAAACCCCTGTTACCTGACTTTGGTTTAGAAGGGGAATCTTTTGGAATAATATAACGATAGGTATTATCGGTGTATGCAACTTTCGAGATTTTCATTTTCTTCAAATCGCGCGACAAAGTTGCCTGGGTTAAACTAAAACCTTCGTCCCGTAAAAGCTTTAGCAAATCATCCTGACTGCTGATAATATTATCGCGAATCATTTCTTTAACCCTGACTTTACGTAGTTGTTTATTATTCATTTAATTGAAAATTAAAGCAAAAATACTGTATAAATATACAATAATTAGATAAATATCAACCTCAATTCGATCTAAGCATTTCTAATGAAACTGGTTCAGTATGTCTAGAATTTAGCCTTTTGAGCTAATAAGACGTTAGAGTTATGAATTATGAGTTATGAATGTGTCTTGTCTTGTGCCTTGAGTCTTGAATCTTGTGTCTTGAGTCTTGAATCTTGAATCTTGCGTCTTGAATCTTGTGTATTGAATCCCTGCCTGCGGCCAGCAGGTTGTGTCTTAAATCCCTGCCTGCGGCCGGCAGGTTGTGTCTTGAATCCCTGCCTGCGGCCGGCAGGTTGTGTCTAATTTCAAACATCTTATATATTACTTGATTAAAACACTATAGCCACGTATAGTTCTTAACTCACCTTAGCATTTTTTTGAACTGCCTGATCATTTAATTCAAGTTCATCCTCAATATTAAAACTAAATGGATTGAACAACATTGCCGTACACAGACATCTGTTATTATTATTTCTCTTTAAGAAATTATAATTAGGGCATTCCGAACATTCTTCCCAAAAAGACTCAGAAGTACTTAATTTATTATAATTAATCGGTTTATAACCATGATGGCTATTAACATTCATTATTTCAGGGCTATTTGTTAAACTAAACAATTTGGCATTTGGATATTTTTTCCTAACCAATTCAAAAGCTTCCCTGATTATCGCTTTAGCGAGCCCTAATTTCCGAAACTGCGGAGCCACAACAATACCCGATATCGATAACAAATTTTTATCCTCTCTCTTTCGTAAATAACAAAACCCGGCCAAACGACCTTGCTTCGTCGCGATTATTGCATCGCCTTTGATGAGCCTCTCATCAATATAGTGTCCCTTCTTTAGATTTAAACCAACACTTTTTTCATTTGTAGCTTGCTCAATCAGAAGTTCTATTTCTCTGGCAAAATGGATATGTTTCTCATTTGAAACTGAAACGATGAATTCTTTAGATACGATCATTGGTATAGGATTGTAATTTTATGCGATTTATTTAGGTTAATTAAGCAAAAATAACAATTAAATGCATATTAATTGAATTTGTATGCATTATTTATGCAATTTATATTCGTTCTAAAAGTGACAAGATTTTAAGCATAAAAAAAGTTGCAGCACACGATGAGTACTGCAACTAACCTAAGTATATGAAGCTGTTTATGACAATAAATTCGCTGCCTTCAAACACACTTCAATTTTTTGAGCCGTGCGTTCGATATCATCGTCTAAACCGACGGAGAAACGAATTAACCCCTCTGACATACCCATTTCCTTTTGCTCACTTTCAGGAACCTCGGAAGAAGTACTTTTGCCGGAGTTACTAAACAATGTTTTAAAATAACCTAAACTTACTGCTAAGTAACCTACTCCTGCTTTTTCCATTAATTCCATTAAATTACCGGCATCATCAGCATTGTTCACATCGATGGCAATCAACCCGCCAAATCCATATTTTTTACTCATGATACTTTTAAATAATTCGTGCTGGGGATGCTCGGGCAAACCCGGATATATTACTTTAAGTCCGGTTTTTTGTAAGAATTGAGCAAGATACATGGCATTATAGCTATGTTGCTTCATGCGGATATGCAAAGTATGTAAGTTCTTTAAAATTGAAGACGAACGCAAAGGATCCAATACCGGGCCCAACAACATTGAAGTACCATTGTTTACATCTATCAATGAACTGATAAATTCAGTAGTTCCACATATAGCACCTGCAACACAATCATTTTTACCATTTATAAATTTGGTCATGCTATACACAACAATATGCGCACCCAGTTTTGCCGGAGAAATGATCATCGGAGTAAAAGTATTATCAACCATCAATTGAATACCGGCCTTATTTGCAATTTCAGCCAATGTTGGAATATCCGAAATTTGAAGCAATGGGTTGGTCATACTTTCAGTATAAACAATTTTGGTATTTTCCTGAATGGCACTTTTAACACGCTCTATGTTCGTTATATCCACAAATGTTACCGTGATATTGAATTTAGGCAGATAATTCTTCAAAAAAGCATAACTTCCTCCGTAAATGGTACGACTAGCCACAATATGATCGCCACTATTACAAATTTGCATGATTGCATTGGTAATGGCCCCCATCCCTGAAGCAGTAACCCAGGCTGCTTCCGTTCCTTCCATTGCAGCCATCGCATCAGCTAAAAATTTATTGCTCGGGTTCCAGTGCCTTGAATATAAGAAGCATCCTTTCTCCTCTCCTGTGAAAGTCTCAAGCATCGTTTTTGCCTGCATAAATGTAAAAGTAGCAGAATCCGTTATCGCAGGATTTACGCCCCCAAACTCACCAAATTGTTCTAAATCCTGAATCTGATTTGCAGGATTAAAGTTCGTCTTTTCTGTCTTCATATGAATATTTAAATTAAGATTGCAAAATTAACAAATCATTCTGAAATAAAATGATTACAATAAATACTCAAAACAAAAAATGAATAATTTATAAAAACAGTAAGTAATAATGCCTGAATCGACAAAATTTATAAGTTTATGAAAATAAAAGACTTGTTTTACTTATAATTTGGAAGTAATTAGGCTGTCCAAAAAGGCTTTTTAAACGGGCAGATTGAGCTTCCACCAAAGGCGGATAAATGTCGAAATCTTGAATCCATTTATAATCAAACATCTCGACTTCCTGCCTGCTGCAGGCAGGCGCTCGATGTGACTATTTTGATTAAATATAAACTTTTTGGACAGCCTGATAAGAAAAAATATATTTTATATATATTTAAGTTCTCAGATATGAAGCCCCATTTACATCGAGAATACAGCCGGTCATGTACTCAACTCCTGATGCCAGCATCACAACTGATTTGGCAATTTCTTCGGGTCGGGCAATTCGTCGGAGTGGACTTTGATCTTTAATTTCCTGCGCATTCGGGCCTTCCATTCCTATAGCGGCCATATCGGTATCAACCCAACCCGGAGCGATGGCATAAACCAGCACTTTTTGCGGTGCCAGTGCTTTTGCCAACGATTGTCCAAATGAGTTTAATCCTGCTTTACTCGCACCATAAGCAGGAGAAGTAGGTTCACCTCTAAAAGCACCTCGTGAAGTAATATTGATGATTTTACCGCCACCAATTTTGATCATATGTTTTGAGAGTAGGAAACAAAGATTTGCAACACCTGTTAAATTTGTATCCATGGTTCGTTTCCAGGATGCAAGCCATTCATCATAATCAAGTGTTGAATAATTAAGTTCTTCATAAATCCCTGCGTTATTTACCAAAATATCAATATGTCCCAATTCCTTCACAAGTTTATCGACCATCGATTTTACAGAATCCGGATTAGCAATATCTGCCTGACAGGTAATGTGACCCGTACCGTCGATTTCAGAAATGAGCCTTTTTGCACTTTCAGCATTTTTATGATAATGTGCAATTACCTTAGCACCCGAGGCGGCGAATTCACTGGCAATGGCTTTACCAATTCCTCTGGATGCGCCTGTTACCAATACATTTAAATTATCAAATCGAATTTCCATATCCGTATTTATTAAATTTTTATTTTAACCGATTATCTGAACTCCCTGATTGCTTGTAGTTGTTTTATAAACTTTTACAAAATAAGGGTTATTTGCAAAACCCTGCTCCATAATATCCGCAACCTCATCCACTTTCTCAGGACTACAAACAGCGATTACCGATGATCCTCCCCCACTGATCTGGCATCCAAAGGCACCTGAACCTATCACTTGTTTTTTAACGATTAGGTATTCCGGAATACTTGCACCTCTTACCGGCTCTGCAATATGATCAACACTGAAGGCCGAACCAAATTCCTGAATATCTTTGGTATGAATGGCATGGATGATGCGTGAACATCTGGCCATTTGCTCCTTTAATTTTTCCTGACCAATTTCGTAAGTGATAAAACCCCTTGTTGTTCGTTGGCTCTTCCGAATTGCAGCCAAAACAACAGGAAATTCTGGCATTTCCAATTTTAATACATCTATCGGATTGTAACTTTTCACCAAAATGAACCCACCCAGTAGCGAAGCAGCCACATTATCGGCATGCGGGGAACCCCCTGAAGCAACCTCCCCCATTCTCGCGATATCGATCATTTCATTCATCGCAAGATTAAGTTTCAGAAGCTTATCTAAACCATAAACCGCTGCTGCGGCACTGGCTCCTGTTGTTCCCATGCCTCCACCAGATTTCATCTGTTTGATGATACGGATGGTCATCCCCTGCTTAAGCTGTTGTCTTTTAAGTAATTCCAATACCGCAAGACCTGCAGTATTGTCGATCAAAGTAGTTGGGATATTCTGGTCATCATTGATAATCTCAATTTTAACTAAACCGCTTTCATCCAAAATAATTTCGATTTCATCGTATGGAAACTTAAGGGCCATGGCGAAAATATCATAGCCGGGCCCAACATTTGCACTGGTAGCAGGTGATTTGATTAAAATCCTGTTCATATTAATTTTCTCTCCAATAGAATGGTTCTGATTTCTTCTACATATTTAGGACTCAAAGGAGTTAAAGGCGGCCTCAAACTACCGGCAGGCAATCCCATTAAAGTAAGTGCTGCCTTTGCCGCCATCGGATTGGTTTCAAACCGGAGAGAATCGAATACTTCAAAATATTCGTGATGAATATTTTCAGCTTCTTTTAATTTTCCTTCAAATATAAAATCTATCATTTTAGCCATGATTCCTGGGACGATATTCCCGGCAACCGTAAAAGTTCCTGCACCTCCCATCAAAGCTGTTGCATAAGCAGTTGTATCTTTTCCTGTAAAGACTTTAAAATCTTCATTGCGGGTGAGGTGAATTACTTGCGATAAATGTCCTAAATCCTTATTGCCGTCTTTTATCCCAACAATATTTGGATGCTTGGCCAGTACGGCAGAAATTTGAGGGGTCAATTCAACACCCGTGCGACCCTTAGCCCCATGCAAGAGAATTGGAACTTCAGAATAATCAGCTAAATCAGCATAAAACTTAATAATTCCATCAGCTTTGGGAAGAACGAAATAAGGGCAAAATACCGAAATATAATCTGCACCTAAATCCTTGTAAACCTTAACCCTTTCTTTAGCAACGTTCAGGTTTTCCGTACAGGTATCAGGAATGATCAAAACCTTTCCTTTTACTTCTTCAGCAATGATCTCAACCACGCGATAAACCTCTTTATCTGTCATTAAGGTATTTTCACCGGTAACACCCAAGGGAGCAATTCCGTGAATCCCAGCTTCGATCTGCCTTTTAACAAGGATTCTCAATCCTTTTTCATCTAAACTTAAATCCTCCAAAAAAGGAGTAATCAATAATGTATATGCACCGTTTTTCATTTCTTTATGTTTTACACAAAGTTCGGGAATATATCAATGTTGGCAAACCTTAATGTGAAATTTTATTTAATTTTCCGGGAATTTATTGAGGGATGGCTTCCCGACAAGGTCGGGACGCCATCCCTTCTTGCAAAGGCGTCCTGACTCGCATCAGCGAGTTCGGGAAGCCATCCCATGATCCAAAGGTGACATTTTATTAAAATCTGTATTAAGTTCAAAACCAAAACATTTTAAAAAATGCCATCAAAAAAAATATTGACCCCAATCATTCCGGGTGCGACATATCATATTTTTAATCGTGGAAACAATCATGAAAAAGTGTTTATTGATCGAATCGATTATGACCTATTCCTGGTCAAATTCAGGCAATATATGACTCCTGTCGCGGATGTTTTTGCTTACGCGCTTCTTCCAAATCATTATCATTTACTATTAAGGATAAATGAAGATATTGAGGGAACGGAATTCAGCCATCAATTTAAACGCTTTATGCTGAGCTATACCAATCTTCTCAATAAAAGAGAGAACCGCTCCGGCAATCTGTTTCTGAATGTATTTAAGCGGTTGAGGGTAACCGAAAAGGATTATCTGATGAGATTGTTGTTTTATATTCATTTCAATCCTCAAAAACATAAAGTACTAGATCGGTTTCAGGATTACGATTACTCATCATATAAATCGCTTATTTCAAATTTGCCGACTTTGTTGAAACGTGAAGAAGTACTTTCGTGGTTTGATGGCAGAGAAGAGTTTATAGCATATCATAAAAACTTGCAAAACGAGGAAGTTTTGAAGCATTTGATCATGGAATAATAAAAGGGATGGCGTCCCTCTTTTCAAGGCTGGGATCAAGGCTGGGATGGCTTCCTCGAAGAGGACGCCATCCCGAAAAGCCCAAGAAACTTTGGGATGGCGTCCCGACTCGCATTAGCGAGTTCGGGAAGCCATCCCTAGTAAATTAAACTAAAAATATTTAGGAAGCCCATATTTATTCCAACCCCTTATTTGATAGTATTCGGCTATGAGCGAATTATAAAAAGTACGATCCAGTTTTTTTCCCTTCATAAATCCTCCTAAATTAATTTCGTCGAAGAAACGATCGGGGATTGTATCATCTTTATAGCTGCGGCCATTTCGCACATTATATTTTCGGGCCAAATGAGTGAGATTGGTACCAATTTTCTGAAGACTTTCACTGGTATGATTTGAACCTGTTGCCGCGTTCAATAATTCGGAAAGCCGCTCCAAGCTCATGGGTACGAAATCACAAATAACCAAACAATTACGAACATTGGTTGTATCAAGTCCTTCGGCAATGGTAGCGGGAATATCCTCAATTTTAAATTCAGGTCCCATTTCCTGCTCGGTAATCCATGCACGCGTGTGCGATGCAAAATCGGCAACAGCCATGGCAACCCCCATGGTTAAACAACCTTTGGGGTTTACTCCGGAAATTTCCATTCCGTATGTATTAATGGCAAATGAACTACTTCCCTTCTTTATCTTTGATGCGGCATCTCTTGTACCATCGGCGAAAATAGTTCCTATTCCTTCACGATTTGCTAATTTATGAATGAATTTGCGCTGCTCCTTTGCATTGCCCCATTCCATTTTTAGCCCATCCCAATCTTCGATCAGGTTTTTCTCATAGCATTCCATTGCAAAAGAGCAGGTAATACCGGCACTAATGGTATCAAGGCCCAAATCATTGCATATTTCATTGGCCCAGGTCACATCTTTGATGCTGTTCACCATGCTGCCTGAACCCATAAAAGCTGTTGTTTCGTATTCCGGACCCTCCACTTCATGGCCATCCCATCGAGCCCATTTTGAGCATCGGATATCACAATTAAAACAGGAAGTGTCTTTCCAGTTAAGTTCTTCGCGTGCTGCCGCCGAATTGATTTTTTCAATGTCATCAAAAACCACTTCTTTGAAGTTTTTAACAGGTAAAAATTCATTGGCCTGTCCGCTGTTCATGCACTTCATGGTTCCATTTTTTCGCCTGAATTTAATCCCATCCTGCACGAGAATGTCCTGTGTGAATTTTTTATTCAATTCAAGAAAAACTTCCTCATTAAAATATTTGATAGGAGTTGATCCATCCACAACAAGCGCCTTAAGGTTTTTAAAGCCCATAACGGCTCCTGCTCCTCCCCGACCATATTGACGATGTTTATCGACCCCGATACACGCCATTTTTGAAAGATTTTCGCCAGCCGGTCCAATAGCCGCAACCCTTGGATTAATTCCGGCATGCTCTGCCATTAACTGATCTGTGGTTTTAAAAATTCCATTTCCCCATAAATCTGCCGCATCCCTGATTTCTAATACCTTATCGGTGATATAAAGATAAACGGGTTTTTCGCTTTTGCCGGTAATTACAACATAATCAAATCCTGCTGCTTTTAGCGCAGGGCCGAAGTTTCCACCACAATGGCTATCGAGCATCGAATTGGTTAATGGAGATTTTGTAACGAGTGCAGTTCGGGCACTGGTTTGAACCTTGGTCCCGGTGAATGGACCATTTGCAAAAATCACAGGATTTTCGGCAGAGAAAGCATTGACCTTAGGGGCAAGTTTTTCGAGTAATGCAAAACCGAGTCCTTTTCCTCCGATATATTTTTCAAGTAAAGATCGATCGGAATCTTGCTTTTCAATACTTCCTTTACTTAAATCAACATATAAACATTTGTAGGTGTACGACATAACTTGGTTTGTTAATTAGAATTAAATTTTTAAAATGATATAATGAAATAGTGAAATATCGAAATATTATTTATTCTCTTCTTTAGCTTTTAGAGTAGCTTTGATTATCATGTTGAGCTTGATTTGAAGTTCTTTTCCAATTTCTTTTAATCTATCAAACACATCTCCTTCAATAAGCTTTCTTTCAAGTAGCAATTCCAACCAATGCTCTATACTTTCAAAATAAGAACCTCTTGCATGATAATAAAACCTTACTTTATCCAAATAATGAAATCGTCCGTATCCTTCTGCAATATTTGCTCCAATCGAATCAATGAATCGAATAAATTGCTGACCAATCCCCCATTTAATATCTTTGCCCAACAACTGATATATCTCCCAAGCTGAAAATGACAACTCTCTCGACAGTTTATAAACTTCAAGGTCATTCAGGGTGATATATTTTGAATTCTCAGAACTCATACCGGATATATTTCAATATTTCTTTATTTCTTTATTTCACTATTTCTTTATTTCTTTAATTCAACATATTGGTCGTTTAACAACATTTTTTATTTCTATGGATCGCAAGGATATCGGTTAATATTGCAAATCCGGTCTGGATTTTCCCTGCTCCCGGTCCAACAATTGTAATATCTCCCATCAAATCAGTTGTAAAAGTTAGGGCATTGGTAGCTCCCATCACTCCAGCAAGCGGGTGAGAAAGGTCAATCATTTCGGGTGCTACACTTCCAAAAACTTTCCCATTTTTCCTTTCAACCGAACCAATAAGTTTCCAACGTGCATTTTTAGCTTTTGCAGTTGCAATGTCTGCTTTTGAAATTTTCGTAATTCCTTTACAGCTAATATCAGAAATTTTAATTGAAGCACCCATCACGATATTTGCAAGGATGGTTACCTTACCACGTGCATCATATCCTTCAACATCGCCAGTAGGATCGGCTTCAGCGTAGCCCAACTCCTGGGCAATTTTCAATACTTCAGCATAATCCATTCCTTTTTCCATCTCGGTTAGCATATAATTGGTTGTTCCATTTAAAATGCCACGAATTTTTGAGATTTCACATCCGGCCAATGGACCATCTGTTAAATTGATAATCGGGGTACCGGCAACAACAGTTCCTTCAATCATAAATTTAACACCATGATCATCTGCTAATTTTTTCATTTCAGGATAGAAAAGAGCGGCCGGGCCTTTATTACTTGTAACAATATGCTTTCCTGCTGATAGTGCAGCTTTGCAGTGGTCAATTGCAGCTCCGCCTGTAGTTAAATCGGTATAGGTCAACTCGCACACCACATCTGCATTACATGTTTTAATCAGGCTCACAGTATCAAGATTTGTTAAATCTTTGGTGAATTTCTTTTTTGCATCGGCCTCTTTCATCATTAGGTCGATATCCAATCCATCAGGGTTGTATACATTGCCATAAGCAAAATCAGCAACTGCAACTATTGAATAATCAAAGCCATACTTTTTGTTCAGATAGGCTTGCTTCATTTTAAGAATTTCGCATAATCCTTTACCTACGGTACCAAAACCGATGAGTGCTAATTTGTTTTTCATATTTCTTTATTATTTATTATTTAATTTTTTCTTAATCGAGCAGAGGAAGCTCCACCGGCTGAATATTCGGGTGAAGTGCTAATTACTTTTTTACCATCCAAAACAGCAAGAGCCTGATCCAGATCATTAATGATATCATCCGGATGTTCTCCACCCACACATAAACGGATAAGGTTTGGTGGTACATCGGCTATTTTTCTTGCTTCTTCGCCTTGCTGTTGATGGGTTGAAATAGCCGGAATGGTAGCTACAGATTTTATTCTGCCCAGATCAGTTGCCCGCCAGATGCGTTGGAATGCATCAAATACATCACGGGTATCCTGTATACTTCCTTTAATGCGGAATGACATCAGATGCCCATAACGGTTTACCTTTTCATTGTATAATTCATCCATCTCAGAATCAACCAATACCATGTATTTTTTTGCCAGTTTATGTAAGGGATGTGATTCAAGGCCGAGGTAATCCACCTGTTCAATATGCTTATGCTTCTTCAGGTATTTTGCCACTTTCATCGTACTACGACTCATCAAATCCATTTTCGATCTCAAGGTACGAATATCATTTAATGCAAGGACGGCATTCATAGGTGAAATATTCGGTCCATTATCACGATTGGGCAATGCTTTAATATAGGTTGCAAAATCCGCTTTTAGAGCGTCATTATCGATTTTTAAAACCAGGTTTTTACGCGCAATTACTGCTCCGGCAACTCCAAAACCACTGGTAGTAAGTGATTTTGTTACAGATTGAATCACAATATGCGCACCCCATGTAAGAGGGCGGATTAAAGCCGGGGAACCAACGGTATTATCAATGATCAAAGGAATGCCATATTTATGGGCCAATTTAGCAACGGCTTCTAAATCGAAAAAAGCCTGACCTGGATTGCTCGGCATTTCGCCATAAAGAAAGCGGGTATTTTCATCAATCAGTTTTTCCCATTCACGGATATCGGACGAACTGATTACTTTTCTCCACTCAGATCCTTTTTCCTGTTGTTTGCGAATGGCGAATTGCTGAAAAGTCCCACCGTAAACCTGACATGTTGCAACAAAATTCATTGGACTATTTGGCCGTTTCGGATCAACGCTTAAAAATGGCTCGCAAGCACTAAAAATAGCTGCCATCCCTGATGAAGTTGCGCAACAACTTGCATCCAAATCTGATCCATAAGTTTCCAGCATGGCCAGAACACCTTCCAGATAATACATACTCGGGTTTCCAATACGTGAATAACACCAGGTCGGAATCTGATAACTTAAAGCTGCTTCCATTTCATCAGAATCACGATATGCTTGTGATGATGACATATAAATAGGTTCAATAATGGAACCTTGGTTATAATCAAGTGCTTCCTGCATAGAGTATAGGCCATGTACCGCAATGGTGTCAAATCTGCATTTTTTCATTTCAGCTTTGTACTCAGCATGCCATTTAGCTGATCTTTCAGCGGCTTCTAAATAATGATTAATTCCGGAAGAATTCATAGGTTGTGACTTTTTTAATTAGGGATTTCGTCAATTAGGTTCAATCTTTCAAATATAAAAAATTTGAAAGCACCTTTTGGTATATGCTTATGAAAATCGAAAATATAGTTAGTTTTTTTTGAAATTCATAAGTGAAATTTATTATTTTTGCCAAAATCATAAGTAAACTTTTAAAAACGATGGACACAAAATTTCACTTAGACAGTTTAGACCGAAGAATTCTTAGTTTATTGACTAAGAATGCCAGAACACCTTTTCTCGAAATTGCGCGCGCCTGCAATGTATCCGGAGCAGCTATCCACCAACGAATTCAACGATTGCAAGAGGCTAATGTAATCACAGGTTCACAATTCAATATCAGCCCCAAAGGTGTTGGATTTACCACTTGTGCTTTTATCGGACTGCAGGTTCAGCTATCTTCCGTCAGTACCCACGAAGAAGTATTTGCCAAGATTAAACAAATTAAAGAAATCGTAGAATGCCATCATGTAACCGGACAATATTCATTGCTAATTAAAATTTATTCAAGGGATAATGAACATCTAAAGGAAATTATTGTTAAAAAAATACAGTCCATACCTGAAATCACAAGCACTGAAACATTTCTATCACTTCAGGAAGGATTTTTCAGGCAACTCCCGGTTGAGGGTTAAATAACCGATTTTGATTTTTTTAGCATATTATAAAAAAATAGTTTGTGCATTTAAAAATATATTTACATTTGCATTCTCAAAAAAACAAACAAAATGACATTTAATAAATTACATCATCATCATTTTCATACTGGCACTCAGGCGAGGAGGAATTGATATATGTAATCTAAAAATATTTCTAAACCCGTTTGAGTAAATCAATCGGGTTTTTTTATTTCCTAACGGTTTACTCAAACACAAATAAAAAACAATGAGTAAACTAAAAATTGCCATTCAAAAATCAGGAAGGTTAAGTGAGAAATCGATAAACATTTTAAAAGAATGTGGCATTAAACTTCCGAATGGAATCAGCAAGCTAAAAACTGCCGCTACCAATTTCCCGATTGAAATCCTGTTCTTACGCGATGATGATATCCCTCAATATGTTGAACAAGGGGTTGCCGATATTGGAATCCTTGGAGAAAATGAAGTATACGAAAAAAATAAAAATGTCGGAGTTATTGAAAAATTAGGCTTTGCCAGTTGCAGGCTAAGTTTAGCAATTCCAAAAGAAGATCAATACCTCAATTTAGAATATTTCAACCATAAGCGAATAGCCACCAGTTATCCGAAAATATTATCCGATTTTTTAAATAAAAACAACATAAGCGCCAGTGTGGAAGAAATTGGTGGCAGTGTGGAAATAGCTCCGGGAATAGGTCTGGCCGATGCCATATGCGACATAGTAAGTTCCGGAAGCACACTCCTGACCAACGGACTCAAGGAAGTTGAAACCATCTTACAAAGTGAGGCCGTAATAATCTCAAGCAAAAATTTAACAGAAGCAAAGGAAAACATTTTAAATCAGCTTTTATTCAGAATCAAATCAGTTCGGGATGCTTCTGCTAACAAATATATCTTACTTAATGCCCCCAATAGTGCGATCAAGGGCATTTGTAAAATATTACCCGGGATGAAAAGCCCTACGGTCCTTCCGCTCGCCGAAGAAGGTTGGAGCAGCTTGCACTCGGTTGTTCGTGAAGATGATTTCTGGAACATCATTGCTCAACTAAAAAACCTTGGCGCCCAGGGAATACTTGTTTCACCCATCGAAAAAATGATCCTCTAAAAAAACCATTATGCAATACACAAACAATACAGGTAATAAATTTGACTCGACCGAACTGGAAAAACTCATTCAACGTCCATTTATTGACTCAGAAAACCTGAATCAACTGGTAAAAGAAGTATTTTCCGACATCAAAAAAAATGGAGATGTATCACTGAAATACTATACTTATCTGTTCGATAAAGTAAAAATCGAAGAGGTTAAGATTGACAAAAACAGGATCAAAAATTCGTCGGGCTTAAGTGATGAAATAAATGGCATTAAATCCCAAGGCAAGCCCTGGACCCTTTCTTCCGTAACAAGCTCTGGGGAATTATGCCACCCCATCTCGTCTGCCGAAGCGGAACGCGAAGGCAGATTAAAGGAAGCGATGAAACTTGCCAAAAATAACATTGAAATCTTTCATAAAGCTCAAATTCAAAAATCTGTTAAAATAGAAACAAGCAAAGGGGTGAATTGCTGGCGCGAAGATCGTCCGATCGAGAAGGTTGGGATTTATGTCCCCGGAGGCACTGCTCCCCTCTTCTCAACCGTTTTAATGTTGGGTATTCCTGCAAAAATTGCTGGATGTAAAGAAATCATTTTGTGTACACCACCCGATAAAAATGGAAACATTAATCCGGCTATTTTATATGCTGCCGAACTAATTGGGATCGAAACCATTTTTAAAGTTGGCGGCATTCAAGCCATTGCAGCTTTGACTTTCGGAACAGAAAGCATCCCGAAAGCAGATAAAATATTCGGTCCCGGAAATCAATATGTAACTGCCGCCAAACAGGAAGCACTTAAATACGGTCTGGCTATCGATATGCCCGCCGGACCTAGCGAAGTACTCATCATTGCCGACGAAAGTGGGGTCCCTGAATTTATTGCTGCCGATTTGCTTTCACAAGCTGAGCATGGCACCGATAGTCAGGTTATTTTGCTTTCTGATAGTGAAGAAATTATTAAAAAGAGTTTGGAAGAGATTCAAAAACAATTGAACCTGTTACCCAGAAAAGCAATCGCTCAAAAGGCACTCGAAAACAGTCGTGCAATTTTACTCAACAATATTGAGGAGTGCATTGAACTCAGTAATAAATATGCACCGGAGCACTTGATCCTTGCCATAAAAAATGCAAAAAAATACCTCGGCCAAATTTCAAATGCCGGATCCGTTTTCATCGGAAATTATAGTTGTGAAAGTGCGGGCGATTATGCCAGTGGCACTAATCACACATTGCCTACCAATGGATTTGCCCGCAATTATAGCGGTGTTTCAGTAGAAAGTTTCATGAAAAAAATCACTTTTCAGGAAATAAGTAAAGAAGGATTAGAGCGCATTGGCCCTGCCATCGAAATGATGGCCGAAGCCGAGCAGCTCATGGCACACAAAAACGCAGTAACAATCAGAATGAATCAATTGAAGTCATTAAAATCTTTGGAGGCAAATAGTTCCACTAAAACACTAAAAACTAACCAATCCCTGCTCGTTCGCCGCAGCGAACGCGAAGGAGGATTAAAATCGTAAAAAATGTTTGACATAGAAAACTTAGTTCGACCCAATATCCGTGCATTGAAGCCTTATGCAAGCGCACGTGATGAATTTAGCGGCAAAGAAGGGGTATTTTTGGATGCCAATGAAAATCCCTTTGGGACCTTGAACCGTTACCCTGATCCTTATCAGAAGGAACTTAAAAAACAAATCAGCCTTTTAAAAGAAATTGATGAAGGCATGATTTTTCTGGGCAATGGAAGTGATGAAATCATCGATTTATGTTATCGGATTTTTTGTGTGCCCGGAAAAAGTAAGGTACTCAGTTTTACCCCGACTTATGGCATGTACGAAGTTTCGGCGGCAATCAACGAGGTGGAAATGATCAAGCTTCTCCTTAACGAAAATTTTCAAATCGACCTTAAAAATGCGATCCAGTTTTTAAATGATACCGAATTAAAAATCGTATTTATTTGCTCGCCAAACAATCCAACCGGAAACTTAATGCAGACTGTAACCATTGAATTTATTCTTAAAAACTTCCCGGGAATTGTAATTATTGATGAAGCTTATATTGATTTTGCAAATGCAGGTTCCTGGATGAAAAAGCTTTCAGTGTATCCAAACCTCATCGTCACACAAACTTTCAGTAAGGCTTGGGGAATGGCCGGAGCACGCGTAGGAATGGCCTTTGCTGATAAAAAAATCGTGTCGTATTTAAATAAGGTAAAACCCCCTTATAACATCAGTAGCCCCAACCAAAAGCAAATACTGAAAAAACTGGCTGATAAAGAGATGACAATTTTACAATTAAACACCCTGATCGCTGAAAGAAATCAACTCATCCTTAATCTGAATAATATAGCAGGGATTGAGAAGATTTACCCTTCTGATGCCAACTTTATTTTAATTCGGGTAAAGGATGCAAACAAGGTTTACCAACAACTTCTCGATCGTAAAATCATCATCCGCAACAGAAACCAGGTAATTGAAAATTGCTTAAGGCTTAGTGTTGGCAAGCCATCCGAAAACAAAAAACTAATCAATGCACTTAAAAATATTTTATGATGAAGAAAATACTTTTTATCGACCGGGATGGGACCCTGGTGATTGAACCACCCATTGATTTACAACTCGACAGTTTGGAAAAACTGGAATTTTACCCGGGCGTATTCCAATATCTTGCGCGAATTGCCGATGAGCTGGAATATGAACTGGTGATGGTAAGCAATCAGGATGGATTAGGCACGAGTTTATTTCCTGAAAACACCTTTTGGCCCGCTCAGAACAAAATTATTCAGGCATTCGAAAATGAAGGGATTCAATTTGCCGAAATTTTAATCGACAGAAGCTTTCCCGAAGATCAGGCACCTACTCGTAAACCCGGAACTGCCATGCTTACCCACTACCAAAAAGGGAATTACGATTTGGCGAATTCCTGTGTGATTGGCGACCGGGCAACGGATGTTCAGTTGGCAAAAAACATGGGCTGTAAATCGATTTTTTTGAGTGCAGAAGCAAATGCCGATGCAGATTTAATTACTCAAAACTGGGCGGAAATTTATCAGTGGTTAAAGCAAAAACCTCGAACCGCAAGGGTGATCCGTCAAACTATGGAAACCAGAGTCGAAATTGAACTCAATTTAGATGGAACCGGAAAAGGGTCAATGAATACGAGCCTGGCATTTTTCGACCACATGCTCGATCAATTAGCCCGTCATGGTAATTTTGATTTAAACATCAAGGTTGAAGGCGATTTGAAGGTGGACGAACACCACAGCATCGAAGATGTGGCCATCACGCTTGGCGAAACTTTTGATATAGCATTGGGATTGAAAAAAGGAATTGAGCGTTATGGGTTTCTGCTTCCGATGGATGATTCGTTGGCTCAGGTTGCCCTCGATTTTGGAGGCCGTTCGTGGCTTGTGTGGAACGCTGACTTCAAACGCGAAAAAATCGGGGATGTCCCTACAGAAATGTTTGAACATTTTTTTCGTTCGTTTTGCCAAAATGCAAAATGCAATCTCAACATTAAAGTGGAAGGAACAAACGAGCACCATAAAATCGAATCCATCTTTAAAGCTTTTGCCAAAACCTTAAAAATGGCTTGTTCAAAAACCAATAATTTTCAAATCCCAAGCACAAAAGGAAGCTTATGATCGCAATTATAAAATACAATGCAGGAAATATCCGTTCGGTGCAAAATGCACTTGATCGGCTTGGTTACGAGAGCAAGGTAACGGATGACATTAAAGAAATCAGGGCAGCCGACAAGGTGATTTTTCCGGGTGTTGGCGAAGCCGGATCAGCTATGAAATACCTGAAAGAACACAAACTGGATATTTGCATTAAATCGCTCAAACAACCTGTATTGGCCATTTGCTTGGGCCTGCAGTTGATGTGTAAATATTCGGAAGAAGGCAAAACGGAATGTTTGGGAATTTTTGACGCAAATGTAAAAGCATTCCCTCCTGAAGACATAGTACCACATATGGGCTGGAATAATTTCACCAGGATAAAAGACGAAATTTTCACTGGGATCAAACTGGAGAATGATGTTTATTTTGTACATACTTATTATGCCACGCTTTCCGAAAATACGATTGCAGAAAGCAACTACATTCTTCCATTTAGTGCCGCCATGAAAAGTGGAAATTTTTATGCAACTCAATTTCATCCCGAAAAATCGGCAGAAGTTGGAGAACAAATCCTTAAAAACTTTTTACAGCTATGAGAATTATACCGGCTATTGACATTATTAACGGGAAATGTGTAAGACTCACCAAAGGTGACTACGACACGCAAAAGATTTATGGAGAAGATCCGCTCGAAATGGCAAAAATGTTTGAAGGGTTCGGTTTCAGTTATCTTCACCTGGTTGATTTGGATGGAGCCAAATCAAAACAAATTGTTAACCATAAAGTGCTTGAATCCATCACTAAAAAAACAAATTTAAGGGTGGATTTTGGCGGAGGAATAAAATCAATTTCAGATGTTGAACTGGCTTTCAGTTGCGGTGCAAAGCAAATTACAGCAGGGAGCATGGCAGTTCAGAAGCCGCAATTATTTTTCAGTATCCTGCAAAAATATAACCCTGATAAAATCATTTTGGGAATGGATGTTTTAAACCGAAAGATTGCGACCAACGGTTGGAGAAAGTATGCCGTAGATATTGACATGATCGAATTCATTCGCTCGTACGAACAAAAAGGCATTAAATACCTTATTTGTACCGACATTTCAAAAGATGGAATGTTGCTAGGTTCAGCCATTGATCTTTATGTGGAAATACTAAACCGGACTAATTTGAAATTGATTGCAAGTGGCGGATGTTCGAGCATCGAAGAGGTTAAAATGCTCAAAGCAATTGGCTGCGAAGGGGTAATTATCGGAAAAGCCATTTATGAAAACAAAATTAATTTGAAAGAACTCGCTGAACTATGTTAAAAAAACGCATCATTGCCTGCCTCGACATACGCGATGGACGAACGGTTAAAGGAATAAATTTTATTGATATAATTGATGCCGGAGATCCGGTTGAACTTGCTAAGGCTTATGTAAAACAAGGGGTTGACGAATTGGTGTTTTTAGATATCACGGCAACTATCGAAAAAAGGAAAACCCTGATAAAATTGGTTGAAAGAATTGCTGCTGAAATCAACGTTCCGTTTACGGTTGGAGGCGGCATCAATGCGATTGAAGATGTGTCGGCCCTTATCAAAGCCGGTGCCGACAAAGTGAGCATAAACTCTTCGGCAGTAAAAAGACCTGAACTGATTACGGAAATAGCCGGTCAATTCGGCAACCAATGTGTGGTAGTTGCCATCGACAGCAAACGCTGCAAAACGGATGATGTGGTTTATGTAGATGGTGGTCGCACCCCCACCAATTATTCAACCATTTGGTGGGCAAAAGAAGCCCAAAAAAGAGGGGCCGGAGAAATCCTGATCACCTCTATGAATCACGATGGGTGCAGAGAAGGATTCGCGATTGACCTTACCAATCGGGTTTGTGAAGCGGTGAACATTCCGGTCATAGCATCGGGAGGAGCAGGGAAAATGGAACATTTTAAAGCAGTGTTTGAACAAACCAAAGCCAGTGCAGGATTAGCTGCAGGTATCTTTCATTTTGGGGAAATTCCGATACCGGAACTGAAGAAATATTTAAAAGAAAAGAATGTAGAAGTCAGAATGTAGAAGACAGAAGACAGTAGATAAAAGTTATGAGTTATGAGTTATGAGTTATGAGTTATAAAGTTCAGGGCTAAAAGCTAAAACAGATGGGTAAATTCAGTTACCAAATATTCTAAAATTTAAATCTTGTGTCTTGAGTCTGGTATCTTAATACTAAATACTTAATAAATGAAAAACAACATAAACATTAATTTCAAAAAAGCCAACGGACTGGTTCCGGCCATTATTCAGGATGCTGCAACATTGCAGGTACTGATGCTGGGTTATATGAACGAGGAAGCCTTACAAAAAACCATTAAAGAAGGAAAGGTTTGTTTTTATAGTCGCAGTAAGCAGCGCTTATGGGTAAAAGGTGAAAGTTCAGGTAATTTTTTATGGGTTAAAAGCCTGCAGCATGATTGCGATAATGATACCATTTTAATAAGGGCCCGGCCCGAAGGACCGACTTGCCACACCGGAAATACTTCCTGCTTTTTTCAGGAGGAAGATCCACAATTTATTTATAGGCTCGAACAAATCATCCAACAACGAATTGACGACAATGCCGATGATTCGTACACCAATCGTTTGTTTAAAAAAGGGATCAACAAAGTCGCACAAAAGGTGGGTGAAGAAGCGGTTGAATTGATCATCGAAGCAAAGGACCATGACGATAATCTCTTTAAAAACGAAGCTGCCGACTTACTTTATCACTATTTAATTTTGCTAAAAGCAAAAGGCTTTCAATTATTTGATATTGAGGCGGTTTTAAAAGAACGGCACCACTCGAAATAATGATTTTTAATTGAATCATGTTTAATGCATCGTTTGCAGGGATTTATTTCTTATCCCACAGACCTGATCTGATATCTTGTTACTTGAAACCCTGCCTGGCAGGCAGGTTGAAACTTGAAACCCAATCTAATATCTTATGTGTTGATAATGTGAAACTTACTAAATCTCAGACAATAATTCACGAACACGTAACAGCCTATTTATTGTATTTGGGCTTTTGATGTTTGGTAAGTTCAATGCTTTTTATTTATTTTACTATGTGGTATGTTCTTAGCGGCAAAACCTTATGGTCTAATGTAATTTTATAGTTATAAACTTTTTAAACTTACGATAAATGCGTTTGAAACTTATATTTTTATTATCATTTTTCACTGGATATTCAACAATTGCCGAAGCAAATTTCGCTGATTCGGTTTTCAGAATTTCTGTAAACAGTAAAATGCTGTCGGCACCCGAAGTACTTAGTTTATATATTCAGCATAAATCATTAAGCAGTCATGAGCAATATGCCGGAGACTGGCTGAAAAGTGTTTGCCGTGAAAACGGACTTTATATCTATGAATATGGTAACGAAGATGCCAATTACAACTTTGGCGCCTCCCTGTTGCCATTAGAAAACAATCTGCCTAACATCATTCTGTTAAATCATATAGATGTTGTGGATGAGGGTGACTCAAATTTGTGGATCCACCCCCCTTTTTCCGGATATATTTCTGATACAGAAGTCTGGGGACGAGGCGCATTTGATAACAAGGGAGCTGCAATCATGCAATTATTCAGCTTATTGGAGTACAAATCCAAATATGATACAATAGAGTCTAAATACAATGTCACTTTCTTGGCCGTTTCATGTGAAGAAACCATGTGTGATGGAGGAGTTGAGTATGTTCTGAATAAATATCTACACGACTTAAACCCTGTAGTTGTCATAGGCGAAGGAGCGACAGAATTGAGTGACCTCATCGAAGCAGAGACAGATGATCCGATATTTGGAATTTCGGTAGTGCAAAAAAGACCATTATGGTTGCATTTAGAACTGAGTATTCCCACTTTAGGACATGGATCGGTGACGCCGTTGCAATACGCTATTAAAGAAATGACCATTGCATTGTCGAATTTGGCCAAGAAAAAGACTCCCTTCATTTATACAAAAGAAAACATAAAAATATTAAAGGCCATAGGTAAGCAAAAGTCATGTATAACGAAATTCGTGTTGAAACATCCGCGATGCTTCAAGTTCATCTTATCAAAGAAGCTTCGAAATAAACCGGAAATATTTTCACTATTCACTAATACGATAACAATTACTTCCATTAACAGCAATTCCGGGGCAATCAATCAAATACCCAATAAGGTTTCGGTTACCCTGGATTGTCGATTGCTTCCTGAATACCCGCAGAAAAAAACGATCAAATTCATTCAAAAGAAACTCAAAAATGACGAGATTAGCATCGGTATTGTGGCAGCTAAGGGCCCTACCATGGCATCAAGCATTGAAAACCTGTTTTATAGCCATCTTGAATCTGCAATTTTTGCATCCTACGAAAACGTGACCACTATACCGATCATGCTACCGAACTATAATGATGTTGGCCCTTTTCGATCAAAGGGTATTCAGGGATTTTCAATTATTCCAATTGAATTGGATATTGAATATTTAAAGTGTATTCACGCAGAAAATGAGAGAATACCTATAAAAGGGCTATATATGGGGGCTAAAGTTTATTTAAAGTTTCTCGAAGAATCAATAAATAAGTAATCATGAGAGGGAAACAATGGTTGACTAAAATGTTTGCCGGAATCATCGTAAGAAAAACAAACAAGTGGGTTTCGAACGGAATTGAATATCAGAAAAAGACCTTAAATTATTTGATCAGTCAAGGTAAAGAAACAAAGTTTGGCAAGGACCATCATTTCGCCCAGATACACGACTATGAATCATTTAAAAAACATGTTCCGATTCGTAGTTATGAAGATATAAGGGAATATATTGAACGTGTCAAGAGTGGCGAAAAAGATGTTTTGTGGCCGGGCAGGCCCATTTATTTTTGCAAAAGTTCGGGAACCACCTCCGGCGTCAAATACCTTCCCATTAGTAAAGAATCATTGCCCAATCATATTAACAGCGCCAGAAACGCCTTGTTAAACTATATTCATGAGAACAATCATCCCGAACTGGTGAACGGTAAAATGATATTTCTTCAGGGAAGTCCGGAATTATCATCAACGAAAGGCATTCCAACTGGTCGTTTATCCGGAATTGTAGCGCATCACGTTCCAAAATATTTGCAAAGCAACCGTCTCCCTTCATTTAAAACCAATTGTATAGATGATTGGGAGGAAAAAGTGGATGCTGTGGTAGAAGAAACGATTGATGAGAATATGACCTTAATCGGTGGGATTCCTCCATGGCTTCAAATGTATTTCATGAAAGTTTTAGAACGATCCGGTAAAAAAACCATCAAAGAAGTATTTCCGGCACTTCAATTAATCGTCTTTGGCGGTGTCAATTTCAATCCGTATAAAAAGACATTTAAAAAACTCATTGGTCCAAATGTTGACTTCCTTGAAGTGTATCCCGCTTCCGAAGGATTTTTTGCCTACCAGAACAGTCTTAAAGAAAAAGACCTCCTCTTATTGCTCAACGAAAACATTTTTTACGAGTTTATACCTGCGGAAGAATCCATGTCAACATTCCCAAATAGAATCTGTATAGAAAATGTAGAACTGAATAAAAACTATGCGCTTGTCGTAAATTCAAATGCCGGATTTTGGGGTTATCTAATAGGTGACACGATCAAATTCACCTCGCTAAACCCCTATAAAATAGTAGTTACCGGAAGAATTAACCATTTTATTTCTGCTTTTGGAGAACATGTAATAGCCGAAGAAGTTGAAAGCGCAATTGAGGAGATGGCCCAAATAGAAAATATCCAAATCATTGAGTTTACCGTGGCTCCGCAGGTAAACCCGGAAAACAATGAACTCCCTTACCACGAGTGGTTTATAGAGTTTGAAAAAGCATCAAACGACCTCCATTCATTAGGGAAAAAACTAGATCTGTTATTACGAAAGAAGAACATTTATTACGACGACTTGATCGTAGGAAATATCCTGCAGCCTTTAAAAATCACCCCGGTCAGGTCGAGCGGGTTTAAAAAATACATGGAACTCAGCGGTAAAATTGGTGGGCAAAATAAAGTTGTTCATCTTTGTAATGACCGATCTGTTGCCGATCAATTAGACAAGCTAAAAGTAACCTTAAAAACATCCAAGCCGGATTAGAACGACTGATTACCTGCAAACACTACAAAACCCAAGTACAACAAATAAAAAGGTTAATTGTCGCTAAGAAACCATCTTTATTTAAAAATAAATCGAAAATAAACAATCGACAGTCAAAAATCTGATATCTTAAGTCTACTAATAATTTGTTTCCTGTAATTCAAAATACGATTGCGGGTGCAAGCATGCCGGACAATTTTTCAATGCTTTTTTACCTTCATGCAAATAACCGCAAACCCTGCATTTCCATACATAAACATCTTCCCGTTCAAAAACACGGCCTTCTTCCAGATTTTTATATAGTTTTCGGTATCTTTCTTCATGTGCTTTCTCAACCTTGGCAATCATTTTAAAAGCGGTTGCAACTTCTTTAAATCCTTCTTCTTCTGCAATTTTTGCAAATTCGGGATAAAGTTCGGTCCATTCTTCATTTTCGCCATCAGCGGATGCCTTTAAATTTTCCAAAGTGCTACCGATAATTCCGGCCGGATAAGAAGCGGTAATTTCCACCATACCACCTTCTAAAAATCTGAAAAATCTCTTGGCATGGGCTTTTTCATTGAATGAGGTTTCCTCAAATAAAGAGGCAATTTGCTCCAGTCCTTCTTTTCTGGCTTGTTTAGCAAAATAATCATACCTCATCCGTGCTTGTGATTCGCCTGCAAATGCTTTCAACAGGTTTTGTTCGGTTTTAGTTCCTTTAATGCTTTTCATCTTTTTTTAATTTGGTGATTTATGGTTTTTACTTATTTAAGTTTCTTAGCTTCTGCAACCGAAGTAAAGGTACAGTTTTTATTCGTGAGACTCAAATTTCAGGAGTAAGCGAACCTGACTGCAGCAGGCAGGCTGAAATTTGCAAGACGAACCCTGCAGCTCTGCTGCGGAATTAGTTTCTCCCGAATTCTCGGAACTTTGGGGTTTCATAACCGTGATTATTTTTTAAATAGGATAATAGTTCGTGTTTATCATAATTTTTTCGTGTTTTATCAATTTTATTAACTTCAGACAGTTGATTTCGGTTCTTTTTGTAAATTTATGCTTCTTAAATCCGAAAGTTAATTGAATAATTTCGGGGGTAATAATTAAAATAAATCCAAAAAACGTTTACAAATTAAATTTTATAAAATGAGAAAGATATTGTTTTTACTGAGTTTATTTATAATGATCTGCGGAAGCTCATTAGCAGAGAATGAAGGACCATTTTTTATTTCCGAGCCGACTTTGTCGCCGGATGCCAGCACGATCATTTTTGTTTATGAAAATGATTTATGGAAAGTAAATGTATCGGGTGGATCAGCTTCTCGCTTAACCGCATTGGAAGGTATTGAGTCAAATCCTCGATTTTCACCTGATGGAAAATGGCTTGCTTTTTCCTCAACGCAAAATGGAAATGCAGATGTTTATTTAATGCCTTTGGAAGGTGGTGCCATCAAACAACTCACAGTTCATGATGGAAATGATTTTATTGAGAGTTGGGCGTGGGATTCTAAATCAGTTTATTTTACTTCAACCCGTTACAATACTTTTACTTCATTTCAGGTAAATATTGATGGAGGAACCCCACAACGATTATTTGGTGATCATTATTTTAATATGCCGCATCATTTGGTGAAAGATCCGGTATCGGATGGATATTATTTTACCGAATCGTGGGAGAGTTTCATGTTTCCTCAACGAAAAAGATATGTTGGCGATCATAATCCTGATATCAAATATTATGATCCTAAAAAGGATGAGTTCAAAATGCTGACAAATTATGAAGGAAAAGATCTTTGGCCTACCGTTGATCGATTTGGAAAAGTCTATTTTGTTTCGGATGAATTCAATAAAGAATACAACCTGTATACCTTTGCCGATGGGGTTAAAAAACCATTGACCGGTTTTAAATCTGCAATCGATCGACCACAGGTAAGTGCCAACGGCGAAAAGGTGGTGTTCTGTAAAGACTATCAACTTTTCGTTTATGATGTTAAAAACAATAAGACCACAAAACCCGAAATTCAGTTATTTGAAGCCGATATTTTAAACACGGTTAAAAATTATGAGGTCAAAGACAAAATTGATTTTTTTGATATTTCTTCCGACAATAAAAAAATTGCTTTTATCTCTCGTGGTCGATTATTTGTTTCTGACATTAAAGGGAAATTTGTGAAAGAAATGAAAACCAATGCAACCGAGCGGGTTCGTGAAGTAAAATGGATGAAAGATAATAAATCATTGATCTATACCCGGACCAGTAAAGGCTGGGCAAATTTATTCACCATTAATGCCGCCATTGAGGGTGAAGAGAAAATGCTGAGCAATGAGGAGGCAACTTGCAGGGAAATTGAATTAAATCATGATAAAACGCAAGCTGTTTATATCAGTGGTTCGAAACAGATCAAAATGATTGATTTGACTACCCTAAAAATCAGCAATTTAATCGATGATGAATTCTGGTTCAGAGGTGAAGGCCCAAAATTTTCGCCTAATGATGAATATTTGAGCTATACGGCATATCGTAATTTTGAACGCGATATTTTTGTTTACAACCTGAAAACAAAAAAGAGTATAAACCTCACCAATAATGGGGTTGCCGAAGATGACCCTTCTTGGTCGCCCGACGGGAAATACCTCTATTTTTCGGCCGATAGATTTAAAGCAAGTTTTCCCAGAGGAACCGAAAATAATTCGCTTTTCCGCCTTCCGCTATACCGATTTGAAAAAGAATTCAAACTGGATGAGTACGATGCCCTGTTTGCAAAAGAGCAAAAGAAAGATTCTTCAAAACCTGAAATTATCATTGATTTGAAGAACCTCGAAAAACGATGGGAGCCTTTAACAGTAAGGGGCGGACAACAGTATGCACCCTATGTGATTGATGTAAAAGGACAAACCATCGTATTATTCCAATCCAATCATGATAAAGGTGTAAGTGGTCTTTGGAAAATGGAACTGGATCCGTTTGACCGACCAAAGACAGAAAAAATTGTGGATGGAAGAATTGGTGATATTGTTGAATCAAAGGATAAGATTTATGCACTGATTTCCGGGACCATTCATGAATTAAATTTATCACAGAATAAAACAGCAAAAATTGACGTGAGTTATCAGTTTAGCAAAATGCTGAACGAAGAATTTGTTCAAATGTATTATGAAAACTGGGCTGCACTCGACGAAAATTACTATGATGGAAACTTTCATGGTGCTGATTGGAAAGAAGTACTTAAAAAGAATGAAAAATTCTTTCCATATATCAAAAACCGGGATAATTTAAGAACCTTGTTGAACGATATGCTGGGCGAATTAAACGGCTCACATCTTGGTTTTAATTCGAGAGGAGACGAAGAAACTACCTTCTATAAAGTAGCAACAGCTGAAACCGGAATTGTTTTCGATGCCAATAATCCTTATACCGTATCAAGAATCGTTGATAATTCGCCGCTTGACTTATTTGAGGCAAAGGTAATGGCCGGCGACAAGCTCGTTAAAGTAAATGGTCAAGTAGTTGATGCCACTAAAAACAGGCAAACTTATTTTTCATTTGCAAATTTACCCGATGAATTGACCCTTACATTTATAAGAGCTAGTAAACAGTTTAATGTAAACGTGCATCCGGTCAGTTCGCGCCAAATGAATACATTATTATATGATGAATGGATCGCCAACAATCAAAAACGGGTAGATGATAAAACAAATAGTAAAGTGGCTTATGCCTTTATGAAAGATATGGGTGATGGAAGCCTGGCTGATTTTATGATTGATATGACAACTGAAGCGATACATCGCGATGCGCTTATTTTGGACCTTCGTTATAATCGTGGAGGGAATATACACGACGACGTATTGCAGTTTTTATCTCAAAAACCCTATTTGCTATGGAAACAAAGGAGTGGGAAAATATCAACGCAACCAAATTTTGCGCCTTCAGGCAAACCAATTGTACTGCTGATCAACGAGCATAGTTTAAGCGACGCCGAGATGACAGCAGCAGGTTTCAGGAATTTGAAACTTGGAACCATTATCGGAACCGAAACCTATCGCTGGATAGTTTTTACTTCTTCATGGGGAATGGTAGATGGATCATCAACCCGGATGCCTACCTGGGGTTGTTTCGACCTGAACGGAGATGATCTGGAAATGACGGGTGTTAAACCTGATATTTATATTAAAAATACGTTTAAGGACCGCATCAACGGACAGGATCCTCAATTGGATAAAGCTATTGAATTTATACTGGAAAAGCTTAAGTAGGTTAATTCATTAAATTTGACCAATAAACCCTGCGAGGGCTTTAAGCCCTCGCAGGGTTTAAATTGCTGATCCGGTGGGTTTCAGGGGTGTGTCGTCCTAAAAAAAGTTTACAGATTAAACATTTAAAGTTACTGATTTTTTATAATAGTTTTTCCATCTTCTTTTTAGTTTTCCTGATGTTAAATGTGCTTGTTCAGGAGTCAGC
>Ga0180007_10000240_pt1 | contig 99450 bp, 83 predicted proteins | sample MM_PC_MetaG_FD_121122 | JGI IMG/M metagenome (GOLD analysis project Ga0180007, IMG submission 121122) | Groundwater microbial communities from the Aspo Hard Rock Laboratory (HRL) deep subsurface site, Sweden - MM_PC_MetaG | ecosystem: Environmental > Aquatic > Deep subsurface > Groundwater...
CAATGTCTGAAGAACGTAAATGTAAATCATCATAACCCAAAATCATATTAACATCTGTAATATCTCCTTCAGTGCCTCCTAGTTTAATATCACCTACTACTTGGAGGTCTGCGTCAATACTAATGTTAGTTCCATCATTGTAAAGCACACTGTTAGCTAACCAATCTGTGCCATCATGGCGCAGTGTTTGACCAGAAGTGCCAGTTGGTAAATTACTGACTTCTGACCAATTAAGTTTACAATCTCCTGCTATACAAAGCCCACCAGAAGCATTAACCTGACCATTTTGTACATCCAGTTTATAGCCTGGAGTTGATGTACCAATACCTAAATTTCCAGCTGAATCCATTCTCATTTTTTCTGTGCCGCCAGTATAGAAACTAATTAATTGAGGGGAATCATCTAAATAAATCCCTGAATTATTAACAATGTCTGAAGAACGTAAATGTAAATCATCATAACCCAAAATCATATTAACATCTGTAATATCTCCTTCAGTGCCTCCTAGTTTAATATCACCTACTACTTGCAGATCTGTGTTAATGTCAATATCAGTACCATCATCAAAAATCTGTGAATCTTCCAAATTAGTAGCGCTGGTCCATTTAGGAATATAATTAGTTATACCAATACCGGTTAAAGTTCCTCCTGCCCCTGCTGGCCACTCTGCACGACAGTCGGTACCAATACATAATTCAGTTCCTTTGATTTTACCAATAACCTCTAATTTTTCTGCAGGGCTGGTTGTACCAATACCAACATCACCACTTTGTAAGATGGTTAATCTATCAGCACCATTTCCCCAGATACGAAAACTATCATCCCATTTCTCATTATATAAAGCCCAGTGTTCATCTCCTGTACCATATTGCAATTGTAGTTCAGGATTGTCAGTAGCATCAATATCAGTGATACGTAAGCGACTAACACCGCTAGTATTATCAATCTCTAATTTTTCTGCAGGGCTGGTTGTACCAATACCAACATTATAACCTAAATCATCAGGATAGAGATCGCTACCATTTAAAATCCATAAAGACGAACCTACATCAGTCCAAGCAGTTATACAGTCTGTATCCAAACAAAACTGTTGCGATTTCACAAATTCGCTAATATTAATTGAGCCAAGAATTGTTTTTTCACCTCCGCTAATAGTTTGAATTCTACCGGCATCTATATCTAATGGTTCAGCAGTATTACCTGCAGGAGGACTTTCAGGAGGATCTTGCCAGGCAGCAAAGGCATAAAAAGCGCCTGTTAACAGTAAAAATAATAAAAGAGGGATAAAATAAGATAATTTACGCATAAATTTGATGTTAAATTGTTTATAATTATATTTTAGCTGAATAAATTATACCATAAATTAAAGCTCTGTACCAATAATAGTAAAATATAAAGTTGATTTGACCTTTGTTGAATCAATATTGTATAATAACCCTTGATTTAGAAGATACTAACTTAAATATTTAACAAACTAAATACTACTTAATTTTATGACTACACTTCTTTGGATTATTTTAGGAATAATTGCTTTAGTAATTATTTGGCTTATTGGTGTTTATAACGGTTTAATCAAACTGAAAAATAGAACTGATGAGGCCTGGAGCGATATTGATGTGCAGTTAAAAAGACGTTATAATTTGATTCCTAATTTAGTAGAAACAGTCAAGGGCTATGCTGCTCATGAAAAAGAGGTTTTTACTAAAGTGACCGAAGCCCGCACCCAAGCTATGGGAGCAACCACTCCCCAGGAAAAAGGTCAAGCAGAAAACATGTTAAGCCAAACCTTAAAAAGTTTGTTTGCGGTGGCAGAGAATTATCCGCAACTTCGCGCTTCGGAAAATTTTGCCAAACTCCAGGATGAACTTTCTGATACAGAAAATAAAATTCAAGCTGCCAGAAGATTTTATAATGGCAATGTCCGTGACTTTAACATCAAAATTGAAGTTTTTCCCAACAACTTAGTGGCTGGAATGCTGAACTTCAAAAAATACGATTTCTTCCAAGTGGAGAATGAAGAGGAGAGAAAGAATGTTGAAGTAAAATTCTAGATTAGGTACAATTAGCGCTTTGCCCTCCTTTAGTCATCCTGAGCGATAGCGAAAGGATCTGAATGTATCACTGTGTCTAATAGATTCTTTCGCCCCGCCGAATGGCGGGACTCAGAATGACGGACTGTGTATTGCCAAAGGCAAAGCGCCTAATAAACTAATTATGTACAAACAAATTTCCTCAAATAAGCGAAGGACGTGGATTTTAATGCTTTTATTTTTTGTTGTCATTGTAGTGCTTGGTTGAATCATAGGTGAAATTTACGACTTTGGTTATAGCGGAATCATTATCGCTATCATCATTGCCATACTTTTAAATTTATTCAGCTACTTCAGAGGAGATAAAGTGGCTTTGGCCATTGCCGGAGCAAAACCCATTCAAAAAAACGATAATCCTTATGTTTACCGTTTAGTAGAAAATTTATGTATTACTGCAGGTTTGCCTTTACCAAAAATTTATCTTATTAATGATCCTAATATCAATGCCTTTGCTACTGGACGCAAACCAGAAAATGCTTCTATTGCCTTAACTGTTGGCGCCGTGGAAAAACTGGAAAACGAAGAACTGGAAGGAGTTATTGCCCATGAACTTTCCCATGTTAAAAATTATGACATCAGACTGATGACCATAGTTATTATCTGTGTAGGCATGATCACTCTCATGGCTGATTTTTTCTTAAGAGCTCAATTTATCTTTGGCGGACGGCGCAGTAACCGCGGCAATAATCAGCTTGGTGTTATTTTAATGATTGTTGGTTTAGTCCTAGCAATCCTTTCTCCTATCTTTGCTACTTTAATTCAATTAGCAGTTTCCAGAAAACGAGAATATCTAGCTGATGCTTCTGGAGTGCTTTTAACCAGATACCCGGAAGGCTTGGCTCGCGCTTTAGAAAAAATCCGTGACAAAAACCAACCCATCCGCCGAGCTAATCATGCCACTGCCCATCTTTATATTGCTAACCCTTTTAAAGAGTCTGACTCTTTTAAGGGTGCCGGTAAAAGAGTCAGACTCTTTGCCACTCATCCGCCTATTGACAAACGCATCAAAAAATTAAGAACTATGGCTTAGAGATAGACCCCTCGTCAAGCTCGGGGCATGCTTGACACCAAAACATATAATGTTATAATTTTTTAACTATGGAAAATAAAGATACTTTCAATAAATTCACCAAACATTTTAAACATATTCTAACGCAAGCCCAAGATGCGGCTTCTTCTTTGCATCATCAGCAAATTGAGCCACTGCATCTGTTATACTGCCTGGCTAATGAAAAAGGTAGTATTGGCGCAGAAATTCTTCATAAGAATAAACTGACGCCAGATAAAATCAGACGAATTTTAGAAATCTTAAATAATTATCAAAGCAAATACCAAACCACCACTAAAGCTTTGCCTGTTTTAAGCAAGGAAGCGCAAAAAATCATTGAACGTTCAGTAAAAATTGCTTTTGAACACCAGCATAAATATGTTGGTACAGAACATCTGCTTTTTGGCTTAACTAAAAGTGAGGATGAATTACTAAGCAAATTTTTTGCCGAAGTCCAAATTTCTCCGCAAAATTTACAGAATCACTTAAAGAGCACTCTTAAAAGCACTTCTAAATTTTCTGATCTTACTTCTGATTTTAGCCCTCCTAATGAAGCGGAAATGGAGCGAGTACTGGCTGAAACTCCTTTTCTTAATAAAGAATCTGCTTTACACCTTTTCGCTGTTGATTTAACTGATCAGCAAGTGCAAGTCAATATTGACCCGGTGATTGGCCGCGAAGCAGAAATTGATCGGGTTATTCAAATCCTTTCCCGGCGAACCAAGAATAATCCTGTGCTTTTAGGCGATCCTGGCACAGGTAAAACTGCCATTGTGGAAGGATTAGCCAAAAGAATTACTCAAGGCAAAGTGCCGGATATTTTAATCAATAAAAAAATATTAAACCTTGATTTAGGCACGACTATTGCCGGCACCATTTATCGCGGTGAATTTGAAAATCGTCTTAAACAAATTATTGAGGAAGTTAAAGCTGATTCTAATATTATTCTCTTTGTTGATGAACTTCATACGGTGATTGGTACCGGTGCTGCTGCCGGTTCTTTGGACGCTGCCAATTTACTTAAGCCAGAGCTGGCGCGTGGTAATCTACGACTAATTGGCGCTACCACCGCTGAAGAATATAAAAAGCATATTGAAGCAGACCCGGCTTTTGAAAGACGTTTTCAGCCGGTTATTATTCAGGAATCAACAGCCGAAGAAACTTGGGAAATTTTAGGAGGTATTAAAAAAAATTACGAAAAATTCCATCAGGTTAAAATTTCTGCTGACGCTATTGAGGCAGCTATTGAACTTTCTACCAGATATTTGCCGGATAAATTTCTGCCAGATAAAGCTATTGATTTAATTGACGAAGCAGCCGCTAAGATCAAAGTAGAAACGACCAAAAATGGTATAGCAAAAACCATTAAAAAAATGGAAGATGAATTACAGACCATTCAAAAACAGAAAGAACAATATATTTTAAACGAAAAATTTGACGAAGCGCTAAAATTCAGAAATCAGGAATATGATCTCTTAAAAAAACTTGATGACCTGAAAAAAGAAGAAGTAGAATCCAAGAAAAAAATTCTAGGCACAGTCACCCGCCGAGATATTGCTCTGGTTCTTTCTCATATGACCAAAATACCTGTTAGCGAACTAATAACCGAAGAAAAACAAAAATTACTGCATTTAGAGGAGGTACTGAAAAAATATATTATTGGACAGGATGAAGCCATCACTGAATTGGCTGACAGTATCCGACGTTCCCGCACCGGTTTAAGCGATCCTCAAAGACCATTAGCTTCCTTTATTTTCCTGGGTCCTTCGGGCGTAGGTAAAACCGAAACCGCTAAAGTATTGGCCAGAGAAATTTTTGAGGATGAAGATGCTTTAGTGCGAATTGACATGTCGGAATTTTCCCAAAGCTTTAATATTTCCAAATTAATCGGCGCACCAGCTGGCTATGTTGGCTACAAAGAGCAGGGAAAATTAACTGATCCTATTAAACGTCGTCCTTACAGCGTAGTTTTATTTGATGAAATAGAAAAAGCTCATCCAGATGTTTTTGATTTACTTTTGCCTATCTTAGAAGACGGTTTGCTTACTGACGCTACCGGCAAACGAATCAACTTTAAAAATACTATTATTATTATGACTTCTAATATTGGCTTAAAGGAATTTAATGAACAAGCTGCTCTTGGTTTTAAAACTGATGAAAAAGATGAACTGGAACAAGGTTTTGTCCGACTAACTGAAAAAATCAAAACTGGTTTAAAGGATGCTTTTCGCCCGGAATTCCTAAACAGAATAGATAAAACTATTATTTTCAAACCTTTAAGCAAAAAAAATGCTCTAGAAATTGCCAAACTACAAGTAGATGAATTAGCCCAGAGAAGTAAAAAACAGGGTGTTGATTTTAGGGTTAGTCCTGAAGTTTATCAACTAATTGTGCAACAAGGATTTTCTCCGGATCAAGGAGCTCGCGGTATTCGTAAGGCAGTGCAACAATTATTAGAAAGTTCCTTAGCTGACCAATTGCTAAATGATAAGTTTAAAGGCAAGGACAGTATTTCCATTAAAACAGAAAAGGATAAACTGGTTTTTGTTTAAAAATTTGATTAAAATATGAAGCTCCACGAGCTTACCTGCCCACTAGCTTTCGTTCTAGAAATTCAAAGCCAGAAAAGTAGACGCAACACTCGTGGTATCGCTTCATACCCGCCTTCCCCTTCCCTTTCACTTAGTTTAAGGTTAGGGTTCGGCGGGTTATCCGCCTACCCCCACGCGAAATCCGCCGTAGCAGTTTAAAATATACCTGCTGACGCTTGGAGTTCGTACCGCCTCCATCCCTCCGCTAATAACGGAGTGATTTCGGCGGAGGCGGATAAAAAACAGGGTCAAGTTAATTGGCTCTGTTTTTAATTTATGTTATTTAAATCTTTTTATCAAAATATATTTAATAAAATACTAAATATTTTCTTTCCCGTGGAATGTTTTGGCTGCAACAAAGAAGATACTTATTTTTGCCAAAACTGTTTTGCTAAAATTCCTTTACATCACCTCTCTCATAAAAATCTGGATTTAAAACCTGAAATAAATAAAGTGTTAACAGCTACAGATTATCGTAATCCCTTGGTAGAAAAAATTATCCAAGGGTTAAAATTTAGATACATTATTGAACTGGCAGAACCTTTGGCAGAATTGCTTATTAAATTCTATCAACAGCTGCCAGAAAAACTAGCAGAACCTTTAATTATTCCTGTGCCTTTGCATAAAAAAAGAACTTTAGAACGAAGCTTTAATCAAGCAGAACTAATAGCTAAAATTTTCGCTGATCATTTTAAATATCCTTTAGTGACCAAAGCTGTTAAGCGAGCTAAAAACACTCCGCATCAGGTTGGTTTAAATAAAAAACAAAGAATGGTTAATATTAAAAATGCTTTTACCATTTCACAGCCAAAATTAATCCAGCAAAAAAATATTATAATTGTAGATGATGTTTTAACCACTGGTGCCACCCTAAAATCTTTGGCAAAAACTTTAAAGGATTATGAAGCCAAAAATATCTGGGCTTTAACCATTGCCCAGGATTAAATAAATTTTTAGAAAAAAATTACTGTAACTTACTTTTTCAGCCTTTTTTGTACAGCTCTGCTGGTTAATTCTTTAAAAGCATCAGTAGCAATCCATTTAGCGCTTTTGGCTTCTGCTTTTTGCAGCTGTTCACAAACAGTAATTGCTTTAGTATTTAAAGGCAAATTTCGTTTGCCGATTTGCCGCAAAGCCCAGTTAACCGCTTTTTTAACAAAATTTCTTTCATCTTGAGCTTCCCTTTTTATCAGAGGAAAAAATACTTCAAATTGTTTATCTTCAGCATCTTTATCGCCGACTGCCAAACAAGCCATTAAAGCAAAGCCGGCTCTTTTGACAAATTCCTCTTTTCTTAAGCTCCAGTCAATGCATTTATAATAGGCATGTCTGGTTTTGGCAAACAGATTCAAACACACTTGATCGCAAACATCCCAGGAATCAAAATCCTTAACCCAGTCTTCCATCTGTTTTTCAGTCACTTTCTCAAAATCATCTATCATGCTGGCTAAAATCCGCACTTCATGAATTCTTGATAGCCAAAGTTTTTTAGCTAAAGCGTGGTTTATACCTATTTCCTTAGCAAGTTTACGAAGTTTAGGAATTGATACACCATAAGTGTTTTTGGGATTAATGCCAAACCTTACCATCCCTGCCACTGCTTTAGGATCAGCTAAAGATTTCAATTGATGAAGAATATCCTTATATTTTGAAGCTGATATGTTTTGGGGAGTCATATTAAACTATTCCAAATAAGGAGACTTAAAGAAAATTTATCAAGAAAATCCTGCTTGGTTTGAAGTTCCGAAATTTGCGATTAAGATTTATTAATTCCTTAATGATATTAAAAGAATAATGAAAATAAAATTTTTGTAAAAAAGAAATACCCAACAATTTCAATAATAATATTTAATATCCAATAATTCGGATTTAATTTCTTTTCAATTTTATATTGCAACATCATGAAAATAGCTGCAAAAAATCCACTCAACATAAATCCGATTAAAAAATAAAGTAAAGATTGCCAGCTTAAAAATTTAGCCGGAGTTGTAAAGAAAAAATACGTCGAATATAACACAAAGTATATCACTGCACGTTTGTATGATGCATATCTATCTTTTGTTTTATACATATCTTTGATTATTTGCAAATTTTACAATATTAAATTTATAATGTCATTTTGTTTTTTTCGGCGGACAGGCAAGACTTGTTTATTTACACCTGGCGGAAGGGGTGGGATTCGAACCCACGGAACCCTTGTGAGGCTCAACAGTTTTCAAGACTGTCCTATTCAACCGCTCTAGCACCCTTCCACCAGGTGCCTACAAATTTGTCCCATTCCTTGCCCGCCGAAACTTGCAAAAGCAAGTGTAGGAGGTAACCGCTCTGGCACGCCTCCAAATTTTTATCTTAAAAATCTTTTATTTCTAAAAGCTTGGCCTGAACCAGTTTTTAAATAATCTTCAAATCTTCTTGCAAGTAGTTTATCGGAAAATACACAATACCAGACTAATTTTACTGGACGAAAATCTCGTGTTGATATACACAGACCTTTATTATGCTGTCCTAATCTTCTTTTGAGATTTGGTGTTGATCCTGTATAAATATAATTATTAACTAATCTTAAAAGATAAACGTAATACATAATTAATCACTTTTCTTTTTTTAATGTCAACCTTCGCTCCTTGTAAACTCGGAGCTTTGGTTGACAACCCTGCAACTAATGCTACGCATTAGTTCGTGTGGCCAAAGGCCACCCGAAGTCCAGCTCTGCTGGACGCAGGGTGGCGGTGCCGATGTCCTCAAATTCGAACCAAATCTTAATACAATTAAACCAATGATTCGTGATTTACGCAAATTATACAAGAAAAATCCTGATTGGTTTGAGGTGCCGAAGTTTGCGGTTAGGGTTTATTAAAATTTCCTATTAAGTTTGTTTATTGTTCAATTCAAAAACTTCTTATGGTTTTATATTCAACACCTTCACAATATTTAATCTGCCCGATAAACTTATCCCAAATATCTCTAGTAATTTCTTCCCTAAGCAATTGTTTAATACCCATCACCATTCCACTATTATACGAAAATAGGTTGTTTTCAAGATCATGAATTTCCTTGCATAGTTGATATTCATCAGGTCCCATGAGATTGGGTGTTTTCTGCTTTAAGTCAAAGAATTCTTTGTTTAGCTCAAGATACTTTTTATTCAAATCCTCGATTAATTTTGCTATCTCAGCAGTATCTACATTGTGCTTTGTTAATATCAAGCCAAGATGGATAAATTTTTCAATCACTCGCGGGTGATTGTATCCGTAGCCAACCGATATCTTCTCAAAGTGTTGTTGAACAAGCTGGACATACAAATTAATAATCTGTGCACTATCAATCTCTTTCTTTAGATTACTGTTGATCTCGTTAAGTAGAAGTTCCTGAACCTGCTCAAGATTAAAAAGGAAGCTCTCATCCAACTTATCCGTTTTATGAAAGTACCAGCTAAGAATATTGAATTGCGTTTGATATAGCTTGTCTAGTTTTAAGTCAAATTTTCCTTGTATGCCGTATATGATCCTCAGATTATTTTCTACAGACTGAATGATGGGCAATCCGATTTGCTTGTTTTCTAGACCAAAATCACGAGCAAGATCAAGCAGAAAATTACTCCACCTTTCAAGCAAATCAACATATGAATCTCGAAGCCCCGCTTGCTTATTTTTGTCTTTTAATTCAAAGATTGGGTTGATTACTCCTACTAACCATGAATGAAAATCTATGTATAGCTCACTTATTGACAAATTAACTCCTCTGGTCAATGCAAGAGCTATAGTATTTTTCTTCAAAATTTTAAACAAGTCTTTCCAAAATATTTCATTGCTCGGATATTTACGCCAGCCAATTTTTATTTGATTGAAGGATATATTAACCACCTCTTTCAGGAAGGCATCTTGTCCTTCAGGTGCTGACAGGCAACTTATAGTAATTTCATCCAATGCTTGATTGATTTGATTGTGATTAAAGTGACTATAATTAGCATTCAGAAGAATGTTTGACACCTTGGAGATTGACTTTATTGATTCCCATATCCAATCTCTCTCCTTGGTTTGAACTAATTTACTAACAAGTCCTAAGTAATAACCAAGTGTCAGGTTTAAGATTGGATTTTCGTTCCGTGCCCCAATGTTTCTATCGGCATACTTAAATACAAGTTGATTGGCAATAAGGTTTTCATAGACACTCAACAGAAAGTAAATATTTTCTTTGCGCTTCTCTTGAATTATTCGGTTACTTATCGATTCGAAATACTCCAAAATTTTTGTAGTAAAACCCTCATCTTCAAACGTATAAGAACCCCAAAAACTTGCAGGGACTCGAATGATATCGCCATTTCTCAAGCTCAGATGCTTTAGATAAACATCGTGAATATATCGCAATGTTAAGTTAAAAGAGTTGATTTCATTCTTAGAGAGCAGTCTGAGACCAATCTCATATAAATATTTTACATTTTCTAAAGGTAAGGCATTCCAATTTGGGTTTGACTTATACTGAACTGCTAACGAAAGGTCTTTATTTTTATCTTTATACTCGAATATCTTGTTTTGAATATGAGCGTGTTTTTTAAATTGCTTATTGGCATATTCAAGCTGATGAACCACATCGTCTTTTATTTTAGTGAGCGTTGTCTCGGGATTAATTCTTTTTCGTAGCTCTTTGTAGAGAGAGTAAATTAAAAGAAAAGCAATAAAAAGTATCGAGAGTAGAATTTCAATTACAGAATGTTGAAGAAAGATAGGTAGAAGAAATGATGCTATGGTTAGGATAACTAAAGCCCAAAATATATATTTCTCCTTCTTATCTTGGATAAACTTATTAAGATATTGGGTTGAAAATAGATCTGCTGTGCTTTGGAGAATAAAAGTTGAAAACGAAAAGATAATAGCGATTGAGGCGCCAATGATTCCTGCTGTTGCAAATCCGATGCCCCGTAAATCTTCTGGCGAGGGCGTGACCCCTAAATAAATTAATCCTTTTTGGATCAAAAATAAAGCTATGGAAAAAAAGAGAATATAAAAAAGCGCCGAGTCGGCGAAAGATGTCAAAGTACGCTTAAAACTAAGCCAGTGGCCATATAGCCACTGCTTAGACTTAAAGAAATACAAAAATCCTTTTTGCTTTAACGAGAGAGTTTTGGGTTTTTCTTTTTCTTTATCCATTTATTTCCCAGATTTAGTTCGATTATCTTGTTTGCATAACATCTGACAATTATCTGCGGTTGTTTTTCCGCCTTCGTGCCAAGGCTTTATATGATCAGCTTCCATTTCCTCCATTTCAAAATGTTCTCTGCATTTTGAACAAATACCTTTTTGTCTCTCATATGCCTCGCGCTTCATTTTGTCAGTAAAAGCACGAATTGAAAGATGTTTTTCTTCTCTAGTTAAAACATATGGATAGATACCTGATTTTTTAGTTACATCCTCATCCTGCATCAATTTGGCAATCTCGGTTTCTAATTTCTTAGCATTGAGTTTTTGATCTTTGAATTTATTGTAAAGTTCACCCCAATTTACACCAGCCATTTCTTTGCGGTAATTAGTGAATATTTCTCGCACCCAACCAATGACATTTTGGAAATATTTCCACAATTTATCAGCGTTTTTATCGTGTTGATGTTTCGCCATGTAATCTGCTATTTCACCATTATTTATCCACGAAAGCACGGTTTCCAAATACTCTTGTCTGATTGGCGAACCTTTAATAAGCGACCCTCCGTCATTTGCCAAAAGATAAGCCACACAGTTTGTCTTACTGAATTTCAGCTTGGCATCCGAAAGCCAGGAACCAGTATAAACGGCATTGCGAATTTCCTGTTCATTTACTTTTTCCCCATAAGTATTAATAACCGTAAACCAATCTATTCTTTCTTTGTCTGTGCCCTCGCAGAGATAAATAAACAATTCGTAATCTAAAATTTTATTTTGTTCTTCTTTGGTTAAATTATGGAAAAATCTGTCATTCAAAGAAAAGTCGCCATTTACATATTGTCCAATACTGATAGTTCGCTGTTGGCCATCCAGCACCTCATATCCTCCATCTTCTCTTTTCATCCAATACATCACATTAAGCGGGAAACTCTTTTTAATTGTTTCAATCACAGCATTACGCTGTTCTGGTTTATATACAAATTCACGCTGATATTTCGGACGAATATCAAGTTTCCCACCGTAAGCTGTTACACCTTCCTCGGCACTATCTTTATAATTAGCGACTACTTTACGAATTGATATTTTGTTTAGTTCAATTTTCATATTATTTTTTTAATTTAATCAAAATGCGGTTATATATTTTCCTACCCTGTATTAAAGTCAGACATTTATAACCAATCCATCTTGCAGAATTAGCCACTCCAAGTATCTCAAATTGTTTTGGATTATATTTATCAACAAATGTAATTGGCACGCCCATGACACCCTTGTAATTCATTGGAATATCAGAGACTTTATCAACATTGATAACATTATAATTATCATACTTGGGAAATTCTTTTGGAGTGTATTTTTTATACAAAACGAGGTTTTCGTGTCGTTTGGTGGTATCGAGATTTGTAAACCACAAAATTCTTCCCATACTGAAATATTTCACTCCATTTACAATTTTCTTTCTTGATTCTGTTGTAATGTCGTAATCCATTGGAACTTGAAACCACTTTGTGCCGCCATTGTCGTAACCAAGCCACAATTTATTATCTTTTATGTAGCCAAAGGTTTCTTTATAGGTTATAGCGTTCTGGTCACCAAGAATTAAAAACTTCTTTTTGTGCTCCATTAGTTGCGCAACATATTCGCGGAATAGAGAAAACGGTGGATTAGTCACGATTATATCAGCTTGCTTAAGTAGTTCTATGCATTCATCACTTCGAAAATCGCCGCTTCCTTTTAGTGGCGTAGCGGTGTTTTTGTCGTGTTTGAGCAAATACTTAACATCATCAAGATTTATCGCTCCGTCTTTATCGGCATCCAGCACTTCTTTGATTTCAATTTTAAACGGTTGCTTACCCTTTGATCCTGCTACTTGAAATAATGGCAATTGACCTCCAACAATCGGTGATCCGTTGTAACTCGTGGTGATGAGCTTCTTTAGCCCAAGAGCGTTGAAGTTTGACGCAAAATATTTGAAAAAATTACTTTCATACGGATCGTCGCAATTACAATAAACAACCTTGCCACGAAATTGGTCTTTGTAATGCTTGAGTTCTTTTTCAATATCAACGAGTTGAGTATAAAACTCATCTGTTTTGGCAGTCCTTGCCGAATGTAAATTTTTATTTAAAAATTTTGCCATAATTTATTTCATTAAATCATCAAGCGACACACCGAATGCGTCCGCAATTTTTTTAACTGTTTCAATTGTAGGATTAGGTGTTGAGCCCGCTTCTATTTTAGAAATTGTATGAAAAGCTAAATTGGCTTTTTTGGATAGGGTGTCTTGAGATATGCCGAGTTTTAATCGCAATGTCTTTATGTTGTTCCCAATTTTAGAGTTATTTTTTTCTTCTTTCATAATGTGGTTATGTATAAAACTTTACATCTATAACTTTATCAGAGTTTATTATTTTATGCAACCAAAAAACCAGTCTCAAAAGACTGATTTTCTAGTGTCCAAGTTCGAAATTTCGTCCCGAAAAACTTCGGTTCGAAGTTGGACATCTGGCGGAGAGGAAGGGATTCGAACCCTTGATACGCCCTAAAAAGACGTATAACGGTTTAGCAAACCGTCGCTTTTAGCCACTCAGCCACCTCTCCATTTTACCCTTATATATTAAACTAAACTGAACTTTTATTAAAATAACTTGCTTTAATATAGTATCAATTTTACAATTTGTCAATTCTTTCCAGGTATTGTATAATTAAAACATGGCAGAAAAAAATGAAAATGACCACGGCGAAATTCTGGCTCATTGGAATTTCCCGGAATTTGCTAAACATCAACGTAGTAAAAGCTGGTATTTTTGGATGACTGTGATTTTTCTAGCATTGCTGTTTTACTCGTTCATGACTATAAATTTTCTTTTTGCCGTAATTATCATTATCGCAGCCATCACCTTTTTCTTGATTTACCGCCGTGAGCCAAGCCAAATTAATTTTAAAATAAATGAAGACGGTATAGAAGCTGACGACCGTTTTTTTTCTTATGAAAATATTAAAAACTTTTACATTATCTACCAGCCACCAGAAGTGCAATATCTTTTCTTTGAATTTAAATCTGTACTTAAACCGCGCTTGGCCATACCTTTAATAAATCAAAATCCTTCCCAGATTAGTAAAATTCTTTCAGAATTTTTAAAAGAAGACTTTGATAAAGAAGACGAACCATTATCCAATAATCTAAGCCGAAGACTAAAACTCTAGACAATTAAAATAAAATAAGCTACACTCTTAGGTGATAGTTTTTTTATTAAGCCAATTTAATTTTATGCGGCCATAGCTCAGTTGGATAGAGCGTGGGATTGCGGTTCCCAAGGTCGTCCCGCAAATGTGGGACTGGCCGCATCAATCAAAACACTCGGATAAAGAACATTAAATTATTATGTCCCCGTAGCTCAGTGGATAGAGCGTATGGTTGCGGTCCATAAGGTCGCAGGTTCGATTCCTGCCGGGGATACCAGCAAGTCTAACTTGCTTGTAAGTTAGACGCAAGCTGAGGCGAGTCAGACTCGCCCAAATAAATCAGTCTTATCCAGTAGTATATTAGAAAACCAGGGTCAGGAAGGATATTTTATGACCCTAAATAGAAATAGTTATTATGTTTATGTTTTAATTTCCTTGAAAGATAAGAGATTTTATGTTGGCTATTCACGTTATTTAAATCAAAGATTAAAGCAACATTCAAACGGTGAGGTTATTTCCACCAGAAATCGAAGACCATTAAAATTGCTTCATTACGAATGTTTTATTAATGAGCAAGACGCAAAAGCTCGTGAAGTATTTCTAAAAAGCGGGTTTGGCAGAAATCAATTAAAATCAGCTTTAAAAAGAACACTTAAATTTATATAAAATTCAAAAAAACTCTTCTTTTAAGAGATTTTTTGATTATAAACTACAGCCCCGCTTAGCAGGGCTGGATAAATTTGTTAAAATACAACCATGATAACTCTTAAAACCCCTATTACTGAACTAAACCGCGTAGGCAAAACCGTTTCTGCCAAATTAAAAAAACTTGATTTAGTCAAAGTTGAGGACCTGATTTACTGGTACCCTTTTCGCTATGATGATTTTAGTAATATAAAAAAAATTAACGAACTTAAAGCCGGTGACATTGCCACTATCAAAGGCAGAATTGAATTATTAGCTAATAAACGTTCACCCAGAAAAAGAATGATCATTACTGAATGTTTTGTCACTGATGAAACCGGCTCCATTAAAGCTATCTGGTTCAGACAGCCTTTTATCACCAAAATCTTGAAAAACAATGATCAGGTGTATTTAGCCGGTCAAGTGGAAGATGATCTTTTTAATCTTTATTTTAAAAATCCTTCTTATGAAAAAATTATTTCTTTTGCCGGCGGACCAAATAAAGAACCTACCCATACCGCAAGAATGGTGCCTATTTATTCCACGACCGAGGGTTTAAGCCAAAAACAGATAAGATTTTTAATTAAGCAGGCGCTAGGAGTTGTTAATCAACTTACTGACTGGCTACCTCAAGAAATTAAAAGAAAACATAAGCTAATTGATTTAAAAACTGCTTTAGCGGATATTCATTTTCCTAAAAACCAGCAAAGTTTAATTCAAGCGCAAACAAGATTAAAATTTGATGAATTGTTAAATCTTCACTTGCAAAATTTCCTCATCAAAAAAGAAGTGAACAAATACCGAGCCATCCCTATAACTTTTAATGAAGTCAAAACCAAAAAAATAGTGGAAAATTTGGGCTTTACCTTAACTGATGCTCAAAGAAAAAGCGCCTGGCAAATACTTATGGATATGACTGAAGAAAAACCAGCCAATCGCCTGTTAGAAGGCGATGTCGGTTCCGGTAAAACTGTGGTAGCGGCTTTAGCTATTGCCAATGCCGTTTTAAACGGCTATCAAGCGGCTTTGCTTGCTCCCACAGAAATTCTGGCAGCCCAGCATTTCCAAACCTTTAAAGATACCCTTAAAGTTATTGACTGTAATATTGCTTTACTTACTCATTTTAAACACGAAGTTGTTAATACTACTGATCAAAAAAATGCCGATTTAGCCAGAGCAAAAATTCTCCGCTCCCTTAGGCAAGGAGAACTTAATCTTATTATCGGCACGCATGCCTTAATCCAGCAGGAGGTTGAATTTAATAATTTGGCTCTGGTAATTATTGATGAACAACATCGCTTTGGCGTTAAGCAACGTCAAGCCATTAGAGAAAAATCCGGTCACGTTGACTTACTGCCCCACTTTTTATCCATGACAGCCACGCCTATTCCGCGCACCTTAGCTTTAACTTTATACGGCGATTTAGATCTTTCTCTTATTGATGAACTGCCTCCCGGCCGTAAAAAACCCATCACTAAATTAGTGGATCCTACTAATCGCCAATTGGCTTATGACTTTATTCTTAAGCAAATTCAGGCCGGACGACAAGCTTTTGTTATTTGCCCCTTGATTGATGAATCAGACAAATTAGGCGTAAAGTCTGCCACTCAAGAATATCAAAAAATTTCCCAGGAGATTTTCCCTCAATTAAAGATTGGTTTAATGCACGGGCGATTAAAACCTGCGGAAAAAGATGAAGTCATGAAAAAATTCACAGAAAATAAAATTCAAATCTTAGTTTCCACTTCGGTAGTGGAAGTAGGTGTTAATATTCCCAATGCCAATGTCATGATTATTGAATCAGCTAAACGTTTTGGCTTGGCTCAACTGCACCAGTTTAGAGGCAGAGTTAATCGCAGTCATCATCAATCATATTGCTTTCTTTTTACCGAAAAATTTTCTGCCAAATCAATGGAGCGGCTTAAAAAATTAGTTGATTGTTATGATGGCTTTAAACTGGCGGAAGAAGATTTAAAACTTAGAGGTACCGGTGATCTTAGCGGTATTAAACAATCCGGCTTTTTTTCTCCTTTAAAAATTGCTTCTTTAGGCGATGTGAAATTAATCGCAGAAACCAAAAAAGCCAGTAAAGAAATAATTGAAAAATACAGTAAGCTTATTGATAAATTTAAATTAAAAAATAATATCCATCCTGAATAAATCCCCTCATATTGACAAAGTACATATTTTAAGCTATACTAAACCTAATCTGTTCTTACCATTTAACCAAGGAGGAAAAAACCATGTAGCCGGCAATAATTTTTCTGACTGTAAAACATTGTTTTTTTATTTTCAAAAAAGGTTGCAACCAAATTAGGGGCACAACAATGACAGATTCATCGTCATCTGAATCACCTGATCAAAATCAGAAAGATACTCTTATCTTTACCTCTACTCTTCTCCTTCCCTGTGTAGAAGAAATAACACCATTTCAAGCTGGACTGGTCTTAGAATGCTTAAACAATCTTGTTCAGAATGGAATTCCTCTGTTTCGGGTAGTGAGGACAGAAGGAGAAAAGAGAACAACAAGACTTTCAGAGATGGAACCGCCGCCAGAAAATATCGGCGAGTTCATCAGACATGTAAAAATGCAACCAGTCACTATCATTGGATTTGGTGTTAATGACCCCTGCTGTGGTATACCTACTCCATTACCACCCATTGGCATTACACCTGATGGCAGGCAAATCCTTGCAAAAAACTCCCTACCAGAAGGGCCGAAGAGACCGATCTTAGTTCAAATGGGAGGATGTATACCACAATTCATTGCAGTAATGTCTGATGGTACGGAAATCTCTGCAGAAGAAATCTTTTCTTTTCAAAAAAATGAAATGCGACCAGTCCTGGTTCAGAAAATATCACCTGGTCCCTTGCTTGCCCTACAATCATTGAACCAACCAATCCGTTTGGCTATCCAAAACCAATAGCTTAAATTAAGCAATAGCTTTCCGGATTTAAGGCCACGCTCAAACCCCTTGAGTTTCTGTGGTCTTTTTTTATTTCTCTCTCACCCCCTCGACAAGCTCGGAACAGGGTTGACAAAAAGCTATTTCTATATTAATATGTATTTTATTAGTGGGAGCAATATCCACTCTCCAAGATCCACAACAATTCTCCGAGAGGGTCTTGTCAGAGAGATATCCGGAATACGCAACCTTTTTCGGAGGATGCAACTGCTCCCACTTTCTTTGCTCTTTCCCAAACTTCAAATAAAATCAGTATTCACCAAAAACCGCAGGAGGCTTTATGAACTTTGCTCAACCGCCGTAATAAATTTTCTGTTTTCACATCAAAAAAGGTTGCAAAAACAAGAAAAACAGAAATTTATTCTCGGAGAAGAAAATGACAATGCCATCACAATCGCTAAATCTATCAGTTGATTCACTGAAAGCAACTCCACTACCACCGCCAAAAGTACCAAAAGGTTCTCACCTTACTAAATCTTTCTTGCTTGCAAGACAACAACAGTTATTAGCACAACTGGCAGCAGCAACCGGAGTTGTTGAAAATCACAACGCTATACTTACTAGCACTGAAGGAGCAGAGCAAGTACTGGGTTCACTGTTACTGCAAATCCCAGAGGGAACAGGTTACCCATTATTGAATGCGATGGAGAATTCAAACAAGGAACTTAGGGCTGTATTGAATGCCCTGAATCGCCTTGATCAAGAGACTTATGGTTTTTGTATAAACTGCGAACAACCTATCCCTCAAAAAAGGTTAGAGGCTATGCCGACTACAGTAAGGTGTGTCGTATGTCAACAAAAAGCCCATCCATAAAGGCACAGGAGTAACCTCGTGTAACATTGATTTTAAGGATTGGACCGGAGTAAATTAAAAACTTACTTTGTGTTCAATCCTTTTTTTATTCTCCTACAAACCGCCAAGGTTTATCCTTGTATTCTTTAGCGTAATTTATATTTACTCTAGAAAATCTCTTAACTTTTTTAATTAAAAACCGGGGATTTTTTTCCAGCCATAGCTTATTGCTTTTAACTAAATCAACATTATTTAAAGTTTTATCAATTTTTAAAACTTGGCAAACTTTACCTGGTCCTATTATTGTTTGATCATCAATTTTAATTGCCCGGACCAAAACTGCCGCTGGATAATTTTCTCTTTCAGTGACGATATTAAAACAATAATACATACCGTAAATCAGATAAACATAAGCGTATCCTGCTAATCCAAACATTACTTCAGTTCTTTTGGTTCTGCCTTTAGCGGCATGCGAAGCTAAATCTTTAGGACCGCAATAAGCTTCGGTTTCTATAATTTGGGCTACAACTTTTTTCTGACCAAGTTTACGTATTAAAAAACAGCCCAATAAATCTCGGGCGACAGTTAAGGTTTTTTGTTTGAAAAAATTACGTCTCAAACGCATTCTATTCTTTAGGTTAACCGACGGTTTAAAACCGTCGGTTAACCTGTTTATTTAAATAAACTTAACAACTGACTAATCTCTTTTATTTTAATTAACTCTAAGTTTTTTATCGCACCAGTAAAATCAGGCAAAATTATCTGCTTAAAACCAAGCTTTAAAGCTTCTTTAACTCTTTCTTTGGTTTTACTGACTACTCTAACTTCGCCGCTTAAGCCAACTTCGCCAAAAATCACGGTTTTTTCCGGCAGCACTTTATCCTGCCAAGCAGAAATAATGGCAACAATCACTGCCAAATCCAAAGCTGGTTCTTTTAGAGTAAGCCCGCCGACAATATTAAGATAAACATCAAAATTATTAAGATTAATATCGGCTCTTTTAGTTAAAATAGTGCACAAAAGCTCTAAGCGTTTTTGCTCAAAACCAGAAACGCTCCTTTTGGGATAACCAAAGCTGGTTTTAGAAATAAGAGCTTGAATTTCAATCAAAAAAACCTGGGAACCTTCAGCTACCGCAGTAATCACCGAACCGGCACGATTGGCAAAACCCGCCAGAAAAACCTGCGAGGGATTTGCCACTTCTTTTAAGCCCGTTTTAGTCATTTCCCAAACTGCCACTTCGCCGCTGTGAGCAAAACGATTCTTAATTGATCTAAGCAAACGGAACTGGCGGTATTTATCACCTTCCAAATAAAGCACCACATCAACCAGATGTTCCATGGTTTTAGGACCGGCTAAAGTGCCTTCTTTGGTGACATGACCAATAATGATAATGGCTATTTTCAATCGTTTGGCAATTTCCAAAAGTTTAACTGTACAGGCCCTTACCTGATTAATACTGCCTGCTTCCGAAGGGATTTCTTCTGTATAAATTGTTTGGATTGAATCAATGATTGCCACTGTCGGCTTTTCCTGCTCTAGCGTAGCTGTAATTGTTTCTACTTTATCTTCTGGTAAAAATTTTAATTTATCTGCCTGCTGTTTGCAGTTTAATCTTTTTAACCTGCTGACTACTTGTTCAGCAGATTCTTCAGCAGAAATATAAAGGCAAACATAATTTGCCGTTAAACTATCAATCAACTGCAAAGCTAAAGTAGATTTACCCACGCCTGGATCTCCTCCTAACAATGCCACACCACCTGGAACAATCCCCCCTCCCATTACCCGATCAAAACCAGCAATATTAGTTTTTAATCTTTTAATTTCTAAATCTTTAACTTCATTTAACTCAATAACTTTACCTGGCTGGGCTTTGATTGTCTCTTTAACTTTGTTAGTTGGCTTTTTAGTTTGCTCTAAACTTCCCCAAGCTCCACATTCCAAACAACGCCCGCTCCATTTAGGAAACTGGGCGTCGCAATTAGTGCAAATGTAAATTGTATCACTCATAACCTCAACTTAGCAGATTTCTACTGCTGGCGCAATTGTTTAAAATTGTAAAGATTTTGCAACTTACTGATAATCACCCGGTGCACAAGGTGTAGATCTGGCTATACTTTCAAAATGCCACCATTCACCGCAATATCTGGAAAAACCAGCTTCAGCCATTATTGTTTGTAAGTAATCCTGTGCAGCGCCAAGTTTAAACCGCTCTTCTCCATTACCACCTCCATTATATCTTGCATTTATGTAATTACAGGTATCAATATTATTAGGGCCGTTTCTTATACAAACATCAACTGCCTCGCCTGTTTGATGAGGCGCTTGGCAGGCAGGCGCTGCTGCTTCATTACAGTTACCACCACAAGAAGGCGGGCACACGCCTGACTGTTTTTTAGACATATAGCAATCATATAATCTCTTCTGAAAAGCTGAAGTACGATAAGCACTAGTGATCACTAAAGTTGTCGGTGTACCATAAAAACTGGCTGCAGCAAGCTTTAACTTATCAATAGTTTCCGGTGTTAATCTGGGATCAGAAGCTGTAACCTGTACATTAGGAATATTAGGAATTGGCTTAACAAAATTATCAGAGATACAGGCAGCTAATTCTTTACCTGGTTCTCCGGTAATAATAGGCACTAAAGAAACCCCTAATTTACCAAAACTAACCAAACGTGGATTAATTATCTGTAAAATAGTAAAAGAACCAATAGCTAAAATAAGGCCGATTGCCGCCCCAAAAATAGTTTCTTTGGCAGAGGAGACCTTTTGGGCATTGCCGCCGGAAAATAACCATTGCAAGCCGCCGAACATTATCATAAAAACTGCGAGGATTCCAGCAATGCCTATAAAAAACTTATAAAGCCCTCCAATATATTTGGCTAATGTTTCATTAGTAATTTCTACTCCTTCGCCAGTGGAAAATTCTCCCAAACCCGGGATGCTGACATTTAACTTTAATTTTAAAGGTGGCAATTTGTTTGGATCGTAAGCTGCTTTTAAATCACAGGCATAACCACCCACTTGCGGATAACAATAACAACACTCCTTTGTTTCCTCTAATCCAAATTGTGGACATTCTTCTGGTCTTTCCTCACACAAAACTGTACCCCACCTATCTTGATCAGGTAAACAACCCAACTGTTGAATTACTTCAAAACATACATCATCTTGAAATTGCGCTAAGGTCACTTGAGGAATTAAAAAAAATAACAGTACTAATGGTAAAACAAAAATTAAAACTTTGACCTTCACTTTATAAACGATTAATAATTGTTTCTAATTCCTCGTAGGAAGTTAAGCCGCTAAAACGTTGATCATCAATAAATAGATAAGGCGTGCCATCAATTTCTAAAGCCAGACCCTCATTAAAATTATCCTGCACTAAACCCAGAGTCTGTTGATTTTCAAAACAGTTTTGGAATTTACTCTGATCTAAACTTAAACTTTGAGCTGTCGCTAAATAAAAATTGTCATTTAAATTAGCTTGATTAGTAAATAAAGCATCATGAAATTCCCAAAATTTTCCCTGTGCTTGAGCACAACGTGCTGCCACTGCCGCTCTTAAAGCGGTCTGGCCAGAAAGATCCACAAAATCCTTCCAAGTAACCTTAACCTTATCAGGAAATTTATTTGATAATTCATTTAAAATTTCACTCATCTCGGCACAATAACTGCAGGTAAAACTGGCAAATTCCACAATATTAACTATTGCTTCTTTTTTGCCTTTTAGCGGGTCACTTACTCTACTAATAGGAACAGATAAAGTATTTTCATTGGCCGCTTGTTGATTTAATCTTAATAAGTACTCCTGTTCACTTTTAATAGCTAAATTAGTGGTAATTAAACGGATAACTAAGGCGGCCACAAAAAATATCAATAAGACTAAAAGAAGTATTAAAATTTTCCGTTCCTTTGTCATTAGTCTTTAACTTATCTATTTATAAATTAATGTTATAAATATTATTATCAGACTGATTGATAAAATACAAAACTTTTTCATCAGGAGAAAGAAAAACCTGACTGGCTGAATGAATAGTTGAACCACTGGGCACGGCTAAAAAATCCCGGCGACCGGTTTCCAAATCAATCCGGTAAAAATCATCTGGCTGCCCCTTGGCAAGCTCGGGGTACCAGCCACTGCCAAAAGGCAGTTCTCTGGGCACAGCACAATAAGCAGTTCTGCCTGATTGATTGATAGTACACTTATCCACCCAGGTATTTAAATTTAAACTGATGTTATTGCGGCCGATATTATCACTTTGGGCATCTGTCAGCCAAAGAGTAGGCACAAAATTACTGGAGCTGCTATAAACACTGTACAGCATTTTATTACCATCAGAAGTCCATTTACTTTCAAAACCTCTGCCCGGAACAATGAATGACTTAAGGTTTTCTTTATTCTGACCAATAAAATAGATTTCCTGTCTTTCTGCATCATAATTATCACGCAAAGTGGCAACAACCTGATTATTGGGTGAAAAACCAATACCAATATCATCACTTCTATCGCCAATTTGTTCAATGAATTTAATGTTTGAACCATCTAAATTAGAAGTGGTTAACCAGTTACTTTCCGGAGTTGACCCCATAACTTCAGTAGCAATTTTTTCGTCATTTGCCGAAAAAGCGAAATTCTGCATTTCCTTGGGTAAAGAATATTGTTTCTGGCTATTAAAATCATAAAGAATATTAGAACCGTCTGGATATTCTAAAATAGCTTTATTGCCAGAGGATGACCAGGTTACTTTTTCTACCTGATGAAAAATTTTATCAGTCAGTTCCACCACTGAACCATCAGCTAAACGCCGGTAAAATTTACCCGAAACCACATCATAATAAATTAAACTGCCGTCAGTGCCAATAGTCACACCTTTAACTTCTCCGCTGGTTAAACGGTGGGTTTTGGTTAGTCCTCCAGAAGCCACATCAGAAACTTCACCGGTTAATCCTTTAATTTCCGGCAAACCGCTAATGCCTCCCGGTAAAGCCACTCCCACATTAGCATTAATAACTTGCGGCAGTTCTCCCGGCTCAAGCGCTATTTGAGACTGATCATAAACTTGCGGTTCTCTGGTAGCAGCTGGTCTAAAGAAAAAATAGTAAATAGCATAACTAATTAAAATAACAAAAACTAAAAAACCCAGAAAGATTAATATTTTTTTCCACGGCAATTTCATATAATTCTCTTAATTTTTAAGGAATACATTTAGCATCATTAAAATCACCAATATAATTAAAATGAGAAACAAGTGGTATATAATCTATGTCTCCGGTTATAGTATAGCCTTTTGAGATATCAATAACACAATTCCTATTATAAGGACATGCTGTACCCACCCAACGATGTCCAATCAATCTAACTGGAGTAGGATTCCACCAAGCATAGGGCCTAACTATAATTTGATTTTGTAAATTTCCACATTCTAAACTATAATAAGTGTCTAAAATACCCGATCTTCTGTTAAAAGTATAAGTATAGGATTTTTCTCCTGAACTTATATTTATAGTACCACTACATTGAGGTTGAAAAACAGAACCAGGAGAAATTACTGAAGAAAAAGAGCCCACATAAGTACAAGCAGCATCAACAGGACATTGAGCATACCAGCAATTTCCTTCACCTTCAGTTGATTCAGATCCTAACTTACTTTTACCACAAGAGACATAATTATCTTCAAGAATAGAAGGAGTGCAAAAACTACAAACACCCAAAACTGGCTCACCACCAACATTCTCTAATGGCTCACAATATGCACCACAAGGAAGTTGATTAGCAGGCTTACACCTACCATTTTCATCATACCAATCTTTTGAACCAATTTGTACCTGAACAACCATGTCAGCCAATCTAGAAAATTTTACCAGTCTTGGATTAATAACCTGTAAAATAGTATAAGAACCAATGGCTAAAATAAGTCCGATTACCGCACCAAAAATAGTTTCTTTGGCAGAGGAAACTTTTTGGGCATTACCGCCGGAAAATAACCATTGGATGCCGCCGAACATAATCATAAAAACTGCGAGGATCCCGGCAATGCCCACAAAAAATTTATAAAGCGCTTTAATATAATCTGTTAAATCACCTTTAAATTCGTACATCTGGCAGGCCTGATTATATTGTAAAAGAGAGGAATCAGTTCCTGGAATAGGCATACTTAATAAAATAGAATCTTTAGCAGGACTGCATTTTTCCCCAGCTTGCTGCTGACCAAAAACTGCAGGCACCATACTCAAAAGAAAAACAATAACAAAAACAAGATAACAAATTAAACAAGCTTTAAGAGCAGATGATTTTAAGATTAAGAGCTTCATTTAGTTATTTTATCATTAAAAGGTAAATCCCCACAGACATTTAATTGGTTTGCCAATTCCTAGAAATCCGCCGGTACAGGAAATTATCATATAAATTGCAAAGATTATTGCCAACAAAATAACGGCTAAAATAATATCTAAGAAGATGATAATAGCTATTTCAAACCAATTCAATTTAGGTAAGGGAATCTTTATAATTTTGGCAACAGGCGATAAAGTAGCCAGAAATAATTGAGTATTCATTACCAAAAAAGTTACAATAAGACCAACCAAAGTTACAGCAGAACCGCTATTTATTATGCGGTAAATGGTTTTTAATCTTTGAATCTTGCCTTCTATTGCGGCTGGTCCCTCTACTAAAGCTTTAACTTTTTCCATTCGTTCTCGGCCTTCTTTTGCTCTTTGACGAAAAGATCTTTTATTATCAGCCGTAGGAGCTGTAGCTTGATCTGCTGACGGTTGACTGGCAGTTTCGGTTGCGGTTTTTGCAGGTTTACCTTTTCTAGACAGTGGAGTACTAATTGGTGGAGGTATGTTTAAATCTTGACCACCTCTTGAAGCTCTCTGTCTTTTGTTAAAATCTCTTTGTAATTCTTTTTGCTGTTCTTCAAGTTCTCTTGCCTGCTTTTGCGGATCAAGCGCTTCGGCTGATTCAGATACAGGTGGAGTGATTTGAGCAGGCATGGTTATTTGCTGTAAACCTGCAATCTCATCCCCTATTCCATTGTTTGCACCTTCATCAACCTGACTTTTTCTTAGAGCTCTCTGTCTTTTATTAAATTCTCTTTGTACTTCTTTTTGCTGTTGTTCAAACTCTCTTGCCTGCTTTTGCGGATCAAGCGCTTCTAAATTTTTATCAGTTTTAGGTATTACTGCCATTGAACTTTGTCTACTAACCAATTTTGACCAGAACTAATTAAAGATAAATCCAAATTCTGGTAATAAACCACTGGTGCCTGCCCCTGACGACTTTCTTCTCTCTGCAAGGTAACCGTTACTTCGGCAGTGCCGCTTGCTTCATCCAAAAAATTAATTTTTGTTTTTAAAACTTTGGAAGTAATACCGTAATACCCTTGATTGTCTGCTACCTCTTGCCTAATCTGTTCCAATTGTTTGATTAAACGAGCACTAGCCAGCACTTCTACTTCTTCTAAATTACTGTATTGACTATCAGTGGAAAAACTGGAAAATCTTTCGGCAAAATTTCTGGCAACTGTGGTAACGCGGCTTTCCAAGGAAGTTAAAGGACTTTGCGGTTTAGAAGTTTCTACAACATCCGGCAGTCTTGGTAAAGTTTCATCCACAGCTAAATCTCCTTTTTGCTCTTGGTCCCCGACTTTTGAACCAGGAAATTTTTCATAAAGTAACAAGGCAATAGCCAATCCTATAATTACTAAAACAATTACACCCAGAATAATTAATTTCTTTTTCTTGCTCATAAATTTATTAATCAATAATGATGTTATTCGCCTTCTTCCTTAGTAGCTAGAGTGGCATCAAATTCTTTTTTGGAAGCTTCAATTTCCAAAAGCTGCCGTGGGTCAGAAGTAATAATTTGATCTTCGGTATAAGAAGCTCTGACTAAAATAGCAACATGTTTAGTACCAGCAAAAAATATACCTTCGCCCACATTACCCTCTAAAAGTAAATATTTTTCTCCTTCGGTTAAGAGAAAAGTTTTTTGCACCATATTAATGGCAGCCGGCGACTGCTTAAGCAATAACTGTAAAGCAGAATTAGTGACAATGGCCTGACCATAAGGAGAATTTAAAAAATCATTAACATCTTGGGTAATGGTAGTTACTCCTAAATAATATTTACGGCAACGTTTAACCAAGGCAAAAATAAACTTAGCGCTGTCTTCTCTCTGCATCAGCCACCACGCCTCATCAATAACCAAAATCCGTCTCTTTAATTCAGAACGGACAATATTCCAGATATAATTGACAATGGTATAAATCGCCAAGGGTTTTAATTCGTCTTCCAGATCACGAACCGAAAAAACAATTAATTGATTCTTAACATCAATATTAGTAGGACTATTCAGTAAACCGGCAAAAGTGCCTTGCGTATATTTCTTTAATCTTTCTACCAGATCTTCGCCGCCAGCCATGCCCGAAAGCACTTCTTCAAAATCCTGCATTAATGGCGGTTCAACTTTGGTTAAATCACTATCTGCCGTAATATCTTTTTTAGCATAAGTTTCTATTAAAGCTCTGTCCACTATAGAGTCTTCCTTATGAGTCAAATCTCCCAGCATCAATCTAATTAAACCTTTTAAGGTTATTACTGCGCTCCTGATAATATCTGCTGGTTTAGCTTCTTCAGTGGCTCTAGGTAAATCAAAAGGATTAAGTTTGCTTTCTGAATTTAAGGAAATATTAATATAAGCTCCGCCCACGGCATCACATAAATATTTATATTCGTTTTCTGGATCAATCACCATCACATCCGTGCCCATCATCATACTTCTTAAAATTTCCAGCTTTACCGCATAACTTTTACCAGCTCCGGAAGTGGCAAAAACTACCATATTGGGATTTTGTAAAGTAAAGCGGTCAAAAATGATAAGACTGTTGTTATGACGGTTAACGCCGTATAAAATTCCTTCGTCCGAAGTAAGTTCCGAAGAAATAAAAGGAAAAGAAGTAGCAATAGGCGAAGAATTCATATTAAAAGAAATTTGTAGTTCGTCATTAGCTAAAGGCAAGCAGGAATTAAATCCTTGTTCTGCCTGATACAAAGCTCTTTTAGAATACACTAATTTGGAGCCAAAAATTGATTCCACTCTTTCCACTAAAAGTTCTAACTCCTCTTTGGTTTTGGCGTAAATCGTTACATATAAAGCAAATTGGAAAAATTTTTCAGTACCTTGAGTTAAATCATCACGCAATTTTTCAATATCTCTTAAAGCTGTTTCACGCAAAGGATCACGAGGCGCGCCTTTTTCGGCATCAGCCATTAATTGAGCTTCTAAAGCACCAACCTTCTTTTTTAACTGTTTAAGAATAATCTCTGTTTTGACCTGATAAAAGAACATGGAAATATCTAAAGGAGAACTGTAATTAATAATCGGCGAAAACCAGCCCACGCTAATATAACGAGGATAATTAATAACAAAGAGAGTGGTTAAATACTGACCATTCAATTCTATCAATCTTGGTTCAACTTTAAAGCTGGCAGGTGAAATAATATCTTTGATTGAAGTTATGCCCTCACGATACACTTTCTCTGCTTCTAAAATCTCCTTTTGTTCTTTGGTCTTAAGTTGTGGTTTGGAGGCTTTAGCAGATCTTTTTTTCTCCTCTGCGGCTTCTGCTTCTATTTTTGAAGTTTTAAATACCATCTTTTTACTTATTCCACCAAAGGTGGATATTTTAAATTTTATAATGTTTCCTCAACTCTAAGTTTATTTACATCAGCCATTTTTTCTGTTTCAGCTGACTGAAAATTATAAATATTATAAAAAATTTCTATTAAACTTTGAGTGTCTAACTGTACAATATTTAATCCCATACTGGAAAGTCCGTTAGCCACAAAATCAATTCTTTTGGAAATTTCTTCCCGATATCTTTCAAACTGCTTTTTGCTCATAACTATGGAAGTTGCTGGAGAAAAAACGTCCAGCAAACGTTCCCAGAATTTCCTTTTTTCTTTTTTGATTCCGCTAAAAGGTACTACCACATAAAATTTCTTAGTCATAATTTTACCAATCTCCAAAAGTTCCTGCAAAAAGACACGATAATCAGCAATTTGCATTCTCATTAATTCATTGGTTTGTTCTTTTTCCAAACGAGATAATTTCTCCAAATATTTATCAATATTCAAATTTCTAGACTGCACCATAATTTGTAAAGGAAATTCCAAGGAATTCAAAAAACTAACATAAGCTTGAATAATAGCGTTTTGTTCATCTTCACTTTTTAAAGCAAAATTTACCGAAGAAATCATTAATGCTGCCCGGACAGTACCATCTTTTAAGATAATCAAATCATCACGGATTTCTGCAATATCCAAATACTTTTGCGTAGAAACTATGGAAATTTTATTAGCTAATTTATTTTTCTTCATAATCTATCAGCTCAAACTAATAAATATTTAATTATTTTTTAAATTCTGATGCCGTCGGGCTTTCACCCTTATAAATACCACCAGTATCAACTATTAAAGATATATCCGAAATTCTTGATTTTGTTAATGGTTTTTCTATAGGTAATGACTCAATGGGATGTTCTTCCTTGTTTTTTTTCTTAACAGTGGGAGTAATAATCTCCTTTAACCAAACTCTGATCTTTGGTTTTTTTAAAGTTTCCACCACATTAAGTACAAAATATTGAAAAGGCATACCATTTATTTTTAAAAAGGCAAAAGTTCCAAAAATAACAAAAGTAGGTATGGCTAAGATAAGAAATAAAACAAAATCAGATAACTTATATTCTAAAAACATAAATAAACCACCAATAATCAAAATAATAAACTGACGTACAGTAATTGGTCCGATAATTTTATCTTCTACTTCAATAAATTGTGGCACGGTAAATTGTTGCATAAATTTATAGTAATCAGTAATTAGTAATTAGTAATCGGTAATCAGGGATTAGTTATAATAAACTCCTAAATAAACATGGTTACTAGTTACTGATTACTGATTACCAAATCATTAAAATCTTAATTTTTTATTAATATCAGAAATTGTCTCAAATTCTTCCATGGTTAAGATATCTTTACCCTGGGCATGATATTGATTAATTATATCTTTTACTGAAACTCCATGTTCCATGCTGGCCTGTCCAATAGCTAAATACATCTTATACAAAGGACTGCGTCGCCAACCCTGAATACCGGCAGTTTTTTTTGCCAATGAATCTTCACCTAAACGATTAATCTTTTCCAGGATTTTTTGGACTTGTTCCTGGGGTTTAGACGCAAGTCTATGCAAAGTCTGCAAAGAAAGACTAACTAGCTCTTCTACCGGCCCAACTAATTTATAATCTTTACGAACATCCCTCATGGCAACTTTGCCTTCCTTAACAGCACGTTGAGGACGGACTGGCTGTTTAACTGGTAGTGCTTTAACCTGCTTTTTTATTTTTATTGGTTCAACTTTTTTTATTAGTTCAATTTTTGGTGGCCTTGCTTTAATTTCTACCTCTTTTGGCTTAGGAATATCTACTACCACAGGAGGAACTTTTCTAACTGGCGGCACTAATTGCTCTTTTAAAGCAATTTTGCTAATTTCCTCTTTAATAACTAAACCTTTCTCTTGAGTAATTTTATCCTTAACCTCTTTTAAAAAACTCATTATTTTTTCTGCCAGCAATTGATCAAATTCTAACCCGCCATTACTTTGAGAACGTTTTAAAATCTCCGACATATCCACGAAAGTCCTTCTATCTCTTAAATAGGAAAAGATAGCATTCTTTAACCTTGACTTTATTTCCTCCGACAAATTTTCTATTTCATTATTTACAATAACTTTAGTTAGGATCTTATCCAAAGAATATTTTTTTGAGGGAATTGTATCTTTAGGTAATTTTATTTTTGCTACTTCTTCTTCATCTTCGGGAGCAAAATAAAAAGCAGCTCCTTTTTTGCTAATAGTAGCAGGCACTGGCGGCTGTAGAGCCGGATGACCTTGAGCAGTTTTAATAACTGACTGACTGACTTCTTTTTCTTCTTCTTTGGGTAGCGCTGATTGAGGGAGAGAAAGTGTGATTTTTGCTGGATAAGGCAATAATTTACCGTCTTTAAGGATTTTATAATTTCCCTCTTCATCCCTAATAATCATTTCTTCTGTCAGGTCATCTAATTGTAAATTATCATCTACCATGTAAATTTTATTTTACAAAAAACATCTTATAAAGTAGTAATTGGTCTTGATTGTAATACATAAAACTTACCTTTAACCAAAGCCCATTCAATATCCTGCGGAGATTTATAATGTTTTTCAATTTTCTTAATAATTTGTGCTAATTCTATAATCTCCTTACCGGTTAATTTTTGTTTGGACTGCATGCTTTTAGCTACTGGCTTTAAAATACTGCCGCCGCCTGTCTTCATCACAATCTGTTTTTGTTGAGTACTGATATTAACATCTAAAATAGTATTCTCTTTTTTTTGGACTACATAAGTATCAGGAGTAATGGTGCCAGAAACAATGGCTTCACCTAAACCATAACCGGCCTCTATAATCAGATGGTTTTTGTCCTTACTTACTGGATGAACACTAAAAGCTACGCCCGAAATTTCACTTTTGACCATTTGCTGAATTACCACTGCCACACTAACCGGAACTTTAAGAAGCTTTTTTTCAAAACGATAAAAAATCGCCCTAGGCGTAAAAAGAGAAGACCAACATTTTTTAACTGTCTCTACTAATTTCTTTTCATCAACATACAAAAAGGTGTCTAGCTCTCCTGCCCAGGAAGCAATTTTAGAATCTTCAGCAGTAGCAGAAGAGCGCACCGCTACCCATTTAGCTTTAAACTTTTTAAACTCCTGAATTATCTCTTTTTTGATCTCTGGTAATACTTTTGATCTATTAATCAAATCACGAATAACATTTGAGGTACGATCAATAGAATTAACATCCTTATAATTAACTTTATCTAAAGCAGCCGCAATCATTACATTTAAATCAGCTTGGGTTTTACCGTGAAGATGCTTGGTATTTTTTATAAAATGCTCAAAAGCTGAAGCCAAAACCACAAACCCTGGCGGTACTGGCAATTTAATTTGAGTCATTTCGCCCAAAGAAGCACCTTTACCCCCAGCCACTTTTACACTTTTATTATCCAGTTTACTAAAAGGTAAAATATATTTACTCATATAAATCAAAAGTTAAAAATCTTAGTTAATTATAACATAAAAAATAATTTTTAACAACAAAAATTATTAGACCAGAATATTTATTATGAAATACATTTGTCATCTCGTCCAGCTAAGCTGGACGAGGTATTTAATTAATCTATTTCATTCCCCAAAGCCCTGAGCGTAGCGAAGGGCGAAGGGGAATAAATCAAAGAAAAAAGCCTACCATCTAATTGCATAGGCCTTTATAGTGACGGTGTCGGGAGTCGAACCCGCGACCTCTTCCATGTCACGGAGGCGCTCTAACCACCTGAGCTACACCGCCGGTTGAATTTGTAAAGTGTGGTGCTGAAAGGACTCGAACCTCCGACCTCCTGTTTATCAGACAGGCGCTCTAACCACCTGAGCTACAGCACCTGTTAAACTGTAAATTGAGGCACCGACCGGACTTGAACCAGCAACCTCTTCCCGATCTGGAAAGCGCTCCCTGCCTGCCGGCAGGCAGGTACCGATTGAGCTACGGTGCCTGAAAAGAGTACACAAAAAAACAATAACGAAAATATCTTATCACAAATATTATTTATGTCAACCCAGCCCCGCTAAGCGGGGCTGGGTTGACACTGAGCCTTGAGCATAGCGAAAAGCCGAAGTGTCAAATATAAAAAGTTGATTCTATCTAGCTCAATTGGATAAAGTTTAAGAAGAAATCAAAAGACTATTCAATTCTTTTTTGAGCTGCTTAAAATTTTTAACTAAAATAGTTTTAATGCCCATTTTTCTAGCGTCCGTTAAATTATTCATTTGATCATCAGCATAAATTATCTCTTTGGGCTTAACTTTAAATCTTTTCAAAATTACTTTTAACGTTGCCTGACTAGCTTTAGGCAATCCCAATTCCCAAGTATTAATCACATTTTTAAATTTATTTTTCAAACCAAATTTTCGACAAACATCGCTGAATTGACTACGAGTGTTTTTTGATAAAAGTAATGTCTTATAACCCCTGCTGTTTAATTGCTGATTTAGGTTAATTACTCTTTGATCTACTTTCATTAAGCTATAATGTAAATCTCTTAATTCCTGCCAAGTTAAAGGAAGATTAAAACGTTCTACTGTTTTAAACCACGCTTGCTTTTGAGATACTTTTCTTTCTGCTGCTAAATTAAAATATTTTTTATACATCACCTTATAATAGTCCTGATACTTGCCTCCGAATTTTTTAGTCAAAGCTTTGGCAGTATTAGGAAAACCTTCGTTTAAAACCAAACCATAACAATCAAAAATAATCAATTTAATTTTATTTTTCTTAGTCATTTCAATTGATTAATAATCTTTGGTCACACATTGTTATGACAGAGTAAGCGACCAAAGTATAGTATCTATGTTATTATCTTATTTGTCTTCTTGTACCCCTATAAACTGACTTGGCAGTTTTGCTAAAGTTGGTTATTTTAAATTTTAAGATAAAATTTTTATTATATTTGTTCTTATCAACATTTACTTTTATTTTTACCTGTCCTTTAGCCCTAATATTGTTAATTATAACCTGATCAGAACCTTCACAACTAATTCCACAATCTCCATGAGTAGCTGGCTCAGGATAAGTACTCAAAACAATACCTTTTGGAAACTTTGAAATAATACTTATATCATAGTAAGTTCTTTGTGTATGGTTTATTAAATAAATAAAAAATTCTTCACTATAATTATCTCCATCTTTCGAAGTTAATATTTTTCTGCTACTAGGACTAATCTTTAATGGCTTACACTTTCTATATATCCACTTTAAACACCAAATAAAAGATGGGATTAAAAAAACAAAAATAATAATATTAATCCATATATCTTTAATATTCGCTGAAATATCTTTCAAAATATTATCCAACATAAAATCTTTAATCTACCTCTCTTGGTTATTATTTAATTAATCGATAAGCTTTGGTCGCACATTGTCATTCTGAGGAGTTCAGTCAGACTGAGCGACGAAAGAATCTTTTAAAATTATGTACCTATTAGATTCTTCATCCCGCCAGCTCTGACTTGACGGGATTCAGAATGACAAAGTAAGCGACCAAAGCTTAGATTATACTTATACTACTTTAACTTTTTAATAATTCCCTTATTGGCATCAACTTCTACCATATCACCATCTTTAAGAACTTTGGTGGCGATTTTTGTGCCAATCACACAAGGTATTTTTAACTCGCGAGAAAGAACTGCGGCATGACAGGTCACGCCACCCTCATCAGTCACTATAGCCGCAGCTTTTTTCATAATATTAGTGTATTCAGGACGAGTCATGGGAGTAACCAAAATTTCTTTGGGACAAAATTTTAATTCATCATGGACCGAAATAACAATCCTGACTCTGCCTCTAACTTTACCGGCCGGATAAGCAACCATGCCGTTTAATTCGTAATATTTTTCCTTTGAACCAAGTTTCTTTTTATATAATTTTTTGATTTCAGCTTGATTTAAAATTAACCTTCTGGTTTTACCTTGACAATACCAGGCATATTTTATTTTAGCGCGCTCTTTAATTTCACGAAAATTTGGTTTTTTATTTTTTAACAGAAATTGATTTATCTCATCAATGGTTAAAAAGGATGACTGGTAATTGGCCAAACCCAAACGCCGATCTAATTCCTGATAAAAGGGCTTGACTAACATCGTCACTTCACGATATAAATCCATCCTTTCGTTTCTTAAATAAATATTCAAATTTATCAGGCGCGCTAGATTAAATAATCCCTCATTGATCTTTAATAATTGTAAAGCTTGTTGATATTGCTTCTGATTTTCTTTTAATCCTTTTATTATTTCCTTGAGTTGCTTTTTTGGTTTAACACCTTTAATCATCTTAAGAAAATCAGCGCTTTTGAAAGGTTGATGATGAGGCGCGTAGACTTTTAAATAACCCCATTTCTGAACATGGGCCTGTAATGTTTTTTGATTAATATTGCCCTTATCTTTAAGAATTAACAGCTCTTTTAGTTGTTGATCAAATCTGATGGTTTGGGTTAAGGAATTAATGGCTAAAAGAATCTTTTTAGCTTTAGCGCCAAACTTTTTAATTATCTTTTTCTTGAATGCCGGTTCAATGACTTCATTAATTGCCCAAACCGAATAAAAAAACCAGCACATTGCTCTAGTTGATTTAACAAAATTTTGATAAAGATTAAATAATTGCCTGTTAGATAATTTGGTTAAGTCTTTTTTAAAAGGCAAAGCTGATTTATAATATTGTTTGCTAACTTGGCGATAATCTTGAACATACCTTTGATAAAAATTCCGTCCTCGCAACATCTTCTTAGACATTTTTTCCATTAGATTATCCCATTCATTTTCTTGAATATAAAATTCCAAAAAACCTTTGCCAACCGGAAAACCCAAACAACTCTTAATCACTGAAACAAGAAGAGGTATCTGAAATAAACCACTGCCCCTGATCAGCTCATCATATTGAACATTTGATGGACGAGTATATTTTTTTATCCACATAATTATTTTATTTTTTTAACTATACCCTTATCCGCATCTACTTCCACTTGATCTCCGTTTTTGAGCATTTTAGTGGCGATTTTAGTACCGGTAATGCAAGGAATTTTTAATTCCCGGGAAACAACTGCCGCATGAGAAAGTAAACCGCCTTCATCAGTAATAATAGCTAAAGCTTTTTCCATAGCAGGAACAAATTTAGGATTGGTTTTGGAAGTTACTAAAATTTCGCCTTTTTTCATCTTAAAAATGTCACAATGACTTTCCAAAAGCCGAATCTTCCCTTTTACCACTCCAGAGGAGGCATTAACTCCTTTTATTAATTTGACCTGTTTTGTTTGAGTTTTTTTTTGCTTTACTTCGCTTTTTTCCAATTTCGCTAACTCCTTGCCTGAATAAATATTTAATTTTCCGCCGCTCCAAATCAATCCCCAGCTTTTTATCCTTTCTTTTAATTTTATTTTCAGTTGAGGAGAAATTTCTCCTTTTTTAAAAAAGTCATCAATTTCTTCAAAATTCATCTCCACTAACATAGCATAACTTATCTTCATCCTTTTAGCTAATTCTAAAAGAAAATTTTTAAAGTAATGATTAATCAAACAACCAGCTTCATCAAGATAATTAAGACAATATCCCCATTGTTTTAAAGTTTTAATAATAAGCCGCGTTTTTTTAGATAAATTAAGCTCTTGAATTATTTTTTGAGTTAATTCTTTGTTTTTCTCTTGTGCTGCAACTTTTTTGATTTCTGCCTTAATATTTTTACCTAAAATTTCCTTAATTCTTTTTTCTAACTGAATCGCAGTATAAGGTTTATAATAATAAAAATAATAATTAAGAAAACCGAATTTTTCTATATGATTTTTAATTAGTTTCTGGATCTTTTTACTTTTAAAAGAGAATTTCTTTTTCTTTATTAAATCAGCTAATTTTAATAACCGGACTTTTTCCTCTCTGATCAGGGTTGAACGATCAAGACTAGTAAGGACTTCAATAATTTCATTAAACCTTTCTTTATTTTTCAGCTTTTTAGAAATTTCTATAGTAAGAATTTCTGGTAAATAGCGATCTATTACATAATAAGTGTAATCAGGAGTAAGCCATTGTTTTTTTAAATCAATAAACTGATCATAAATCTTTTTGAGCTCCTGCAACTTTACTTTAGAAAAATCACGATTATTATATTTTTTACAGAAAAGAATAATCTCTTTAATTCTTTTTTCAAACTCTGTTCCTATTTTCAGTAAATAACCTGGATTATTGTTCTCTTTAATTTTAATCAATTTTAAATAATCATCCCATTCTTTTTTAGCAAAATAAGATGCTCCTAAAATCCTACGATAATAATGAATTTTAAAATCAGCTTTTAAAACTTTTCCCAGATATCCTTCCTTATAAGCATAAGGGATAGTACACATTAAAAATAAAGGAAGTTTTCCGCTTTTGGTTACTTGGATCCAATTAATCTTAGACATAAATTTATAAAATTTTGACAATACCCTGCTCCGCATCTACCTCCACTTTATCACCGTCTTTAAGAACTTGTGTAGCAATTTTAGTGCCAATAACACAAGGTATTTTTAATTCTCGGCTGACGATAGCGGCATGACAGGTAATACCACCTTCATCAGTGATAATAGCGGCAGCTTTAGTAATAGCCGGCATAATATTAGGATTAGTGGCAGGAGAAACTAAAATCCTTTTTTCTTTCATCTTAGACATATCTTTACTATTAAATACTTTAATTACCTTACCTGTAGCTTTACCCGGAAAAGCAGGCGTACCTTTAAACTCTCTTAATTTTTCTGAAATTTTCTCTTCCTTAATTTTTTCTGCCATTTTTCTAGCTTTTTTACCAACATACACTTTTGCCTTGCCTTGAGGATAATAAATAACGCAATATTTAAACCGTTCATTTAATAAATCCGGGTTTGGATAATTATTATTTCTTAAACCATCTAAGATTTCTTCCAAAGTCATAAACTGTAATTGTTTTAAAGAAATATCAAACCTTTTAGCCATCTCCTTTAACAAGTCCTCATAAGAGCGGCAAGCCATAAAAGTGAGATCTTTTCTATAACCTTTTAAGTAAATAAACTCTTTAGCCATTTCTATCCAGTAAAGCTCTGATGAAGTGAATTTCAGTTTATCTTTTAATTCTTCTTGTTTCTCCTCTGTTTCTTTTTCTTTATTCATTAAGTCTTTTAAATTCTCTTCTGCTTTTACTTTCTGCTTAACTAATCCTTGTAAAAGTTCAATAAAATAATTTACCGAAAGTATGGTAGGACCGAGATAATGATACTGCAACCAATCATATTTTTTGGTATGAGCTTTGATTTTAGGCCAAAGAGATGATTTTTCTAATTTAGCTCTTAAATTTTTATTTTGCCTGAAGGAATTTTCTAAATCTTTATTCTTTTGAATCTCTTTTAGTAATTTTAACATGTTTAGATCTTGCTCTAAAAGCAAACTCCGTTTAAGAGGAGTAGTTAAAACGGCAAACACTTCGGCAGTAGAAACTTTTATTTTATTTTTTTTAATCCTTTCTGTGATTAACTTTATAAGCTTAGCGCTCAACAAATTAAAATGAAAATCAGACATATTAATAATATGTCCCCAAATAGTAGCTTTAATCCAAATCTTTATAAAATTATCTAAAGATTGGGCTAATTCTCCGGCTGTAAATTTTTTAAAATTTTGCTTTCTAATTAAAAGAATTGCTTGTTTAAATTTTTCCAAGGTTGAATAACTTTCTTTTACCACCTTTTGGTAAAACTGTTTTTTTGCCAGCTTCTTAAAAACTTTCTTTTGGATAGCTAAAGTGTTTTGCTCTTCCAAACACCACCTGATATTTGTTTCTACGACTTCTTGTAAAGATGATTTTGCTTTAAAACCCGCTATTTTATTAACTCTTTCGTCAATCTCTGCTAAAGAATAAAAAAGCATAGGAGAAAAAGGAGCAGCCACTTCGCGGGCAAAAATTTTATAAGCCATAAATATTAAATTAAGACTTTAATTGTTTTTAATAACTTTAACCATTCCTTTATTTGCATCCACCTCTACTTTATCACCATCTTTCAACACTTTAGTCACAATTTTAGTACCAATCACGCAAGGAATTCCTAACTCTCTGAAAATAATAGCAGCATGGGAAGTAATACCACCCTCATCAGTAATAATGGCTTTAACATTACGTATATAAGAAACTGCTTCTGGCGTTGTTTCTGAAGTTACTACAATCTCACCCTTTTTTAATTGATGAAAATTATAAGGTAAAACTATTCTGACCCTGCCTCTAACCTTGCCGGTCATTGCTACTTTTCCTACAATTTCTTTTTGCTGACTAATTTGACTGTCAGTTTCTTTTTTAATTTTGGCAAGTTCTTTGCCGGTAATAACAGTAATTTTACCATTCTGCATTATCACTCCATGATCTTTTTGTCTTTTGATTATTGCTTTTTTATCAAACTTTTTATTTAAAAATTCAGCTACCCGTAATTGTATTAACTGTTCATAGTTAAGACCTGTATTTTTAAAATAACTTTCAAAAAAGGGTTTGGTGTAATAAAACACTTTATTCAACTCAAACAACCGCCAATCACGAAATTGGGAATAAAGCTGACCTAAACTCACCAATCTTTTTAATTTACTATTAAGTTGAATTCGGGGAAATTTTGCTTTCTCTTTAAGCTTTTTATCTAATGATTTTAAATCCTCTTTAATATCTTCAACAGTTAGTTCTTTTACATTCATTAAATAATTTTTAATCCAGCCAAATCTTTTGATAATTTTTTTAATTTCTAATTCAGAATCGCTTTTTTTAAATTGTTTTAAAGCTTGGATATATTGTGCCTGAACCGGCGAATAGAATGAACGGCAAAGCCTTAGGATTAAATCTCTTTTTTTAGCGCTAAAATTCAAAGTAAGCTTACCAACCTCTTCCTCTATTATCCAAGCCATAAAAACAGTAAAATAAATACTTTGACAGGCATAATGAAGCAATTCAAAAAATTTTTCCAACTGTTGACGGTTTATCTTTTTAGCATCTAAACTTTTTACATATTTAATCAGCTGTTTTAAATCTTTTCTCATTTTTAAAATAACCTTTTTAGGCCATAAAGTATTTATTCGCTTTTGCAGTATTTTGTAAATAGCGTTAAATTCCTTTTCTTCAAAGTAGGTGCTTCCACTGTGGCGAAGAAAATATTTCATCTAAAAAGGTAAATTAAAATACTTAGCGTATTTATCACGATAAGCAATAGTTACCGAATCTATAAATAATAAAGGATGATTACCGCGACTAAAAAATTTTATCCATTTTATTTTTTGAGGCATAATAAACTATTTATTTTATTCTCCAAAATTATTAAACTTTGTTGGTCTTGATTTTCCCATAAAAATCATCAACCTCACCAACTAACTGAGGGTTTTGCTGATCTCTAGCTTGATAATAAATTTTGGCAGTACCATTTTCCATTAACTCCACTTCAACATAACTACCAACGTCCGGTTTAAATTTCAAAATCGGCTCACCATTTATCTCCTTAATTCCTAAAGCTTTGAGTAGAGTAAGTTGAGAATAATCGGAAGTAACACTAATCACCGCCGGAAATTTTTCAGAAAGCAAAGGATCATTGGTTTTGTGCTTTTTGAACAATCTATCCAAAACCTGTAAAAAATGTTTTATTCTTTCTTCAATATCCACCATTGTTTCAATATTTTTCTCTTCTAATGCTTGTTTATAAGCTGGGTTTCTGATGGCATCCCAGGGATTTTTCAAACCTTTCTCTTCAGCAATTTCTGTTAAATAAATCCAATGTTTATTCATATCTGTTAACATATCAGTCACTATAACGCTCTTTTGATCAATTTCTATACCTTGATCCTTTAAACTCTTATTTATGCTTTGGGCAGAAAAACCGTGCCTAGTTCTAGGACCAGTAATAATAAACGGCACTACATTTTTATCTTCTAAAATACCAACCAATGGTTGCAAATTTTCTCTACTAGACGGTTCTTTTATAACTGCCTCAAATTTTGCACGATCTTCTATTTCATAACGCGGTTCAAAAGTTTCTGATCTTCTCCGACCCTTGAACTTCTTTAATTGTTTCTCCGACGGATGAAATCCTTCTTGTTCTTCGGGAACTTCCTGATCCGCTATAAATTCTGCGCCTGAATAATGTTCAACTTCATATCCATGACTATTCATTAACTTTGCCACCTCATCGGAATAAACTGGCTCATCATGCCGAAAAAAATAATATCTGGCAGCAACTTTGTTTGGCTCTTTTTCTTTTTTTTCAAAAGGAGATTCCGATATTTTTTCCATACTTTTATAAATATTTTCTTAGTTGATTAAGATCAAATAATTTTCTATACCTGACATAATTTTGCCTACCCAACTCTTTACTTATTAAACCCTCTTTAACATCGGCAATGCGGTTTCCCGCCCATAATACTAAATGTAAAATAATCAGATGGATTCGGTAATTTATTCTTGTCCTGATAGCTTTGTCTCCGCTTTCCTCTTCATAAACTTTTAGAAAATATTCCTTTTCTTTCTCTGTAAGTATCCTAGGCCAATCCCATAAATTCATCAATGGGCAAAGGAAAAACGCTATATCATAACTAGGATCTTCAATCCGACCTTTTTCCCAATCAACTAAATATGCCTGATAGCCGGTATCAATAATATTACTTGCAACCAAGTCAGTATGAATAATACTAGTAGGTTTTAATTTTTTCTCAATCACTCTAAACCGGCTTTTTACTTTGTTAATAATTTTACTACCAATATTAATAAACTCTTTGTTAATAATTTTTCTCTGCCTGTATCGATTAAACTCATTAGTTACAAATTTCAATTGTTCCTTTAAAGGGCTTTGCCACCTTATCAAAAAATTTCTATTCCCTAAAGGAATGGTATGCAAACGAGCCAAAGTTTTTGCTAACTTTTTTAACGAAGCCAAAGAAATTTCCAGTCGTTTTCCCGCTATAAACTCTTCAATTATCAAACCAAAGGGGAAATGTTTCTTAGAATCATCCAAATAATACGCTTTTGGCGCTATTTTATACGGTTCCAGGAACTTTAAGGTTTTGTACTCATACATAATTTGATTCTTTAAACCACTTTGTGCTTCAACGTTAAGTCGCAGTAAAAATTTTTCTCCATTGACATTAATTTTAAAATTCAAATTATAATCACCGCCACTAATCTTTTCAACTTTAAGATCTGGATCAACACTTACCGGTAAAATTCCTTTTGGAAGATTTAAAAAATAGGTTTTGATTTTTTCCTTAAAATTTCTCATATTTCTAACCGATTTTCTTAACAATCCCTTTATTAGCATCAATCTCCACTTTATCACCGTCTTTAAAAATTTTAGTGGCGATTTTTGTACCAATCACGCAAGGTATTTTTAGTTCACGGCTGACAATAGCCGCATGACAAGTAATGCCGCCTTCGTCAGTAATAATAGCTAAAGCTTTTTTAGCAATAGGAACTAGTTCAGGTGTTGTCATGGGAGTAACTAAAATAAAATTTGCGGGAATCTTTTCTGTTGTAACAAAATGTTTGATAACTTTAACGGAACCTTTGGCATATCCTGCTGAAGCACCAATGCCCTTAATTAAATGTTGAGCTATTTGTTTATCTCTCTCTTCAATTTCCTGCTGTTCCTTTATTTTGGCTTTTTGACCTACTAAAATTTCAATTTCTTTTCCTTTAGTATAGCAAAGATAATTCCTAAGGCGGGCTAAAAGCAGTCTTTTATCTATTTTGCCTCTTTGTAAAAATTGAATGATCTCTGAAACTGTGAAATAAGTCAATTCCTTTAAAGAAACTTGCAATCTCTTAGCTGCTTCTTTAAAAAGCGGACGACTATAAAAATGTAATTTATTATAATTCATCCTGATAAAATCCTTATAAAAAATAAATTCACTAAGTGCTTCTACTAAATTGGCAATATAGCTTGGCAGGTTAAGTTTTGCTAATAATTTTTTTCTTTTTTGATAAAGAGCTTTTTCTTCTTTAATTAATTGACGGAGTTTTATTACAGGTGACTGCTTTTCTTTTAAAATTTGCTGTAACTTTTTAATTATATCCTTTTTTTGCAATGGCAATTCTTCAGCATAACCGCAGGGTAACCACTGATATTTGTCTAAATAACTAAAAATTAAAATGGCTGTTTTTTTATCAGCCAATTTCTTAAGGGTGCTGATTTTGCCTGCCAACATCAATATATCCTTTTCTTGCCGACGATCAACGCTTTGCCTGGTAGCTGCAAATAAAATAGGCAACCATTTATCAGTCTCTTTTTCCTGGTATTTTTGCAGAAAAAACTTCCTGACAATTCCTGGTCCTATTCGATTAAGCGTTCTTATGGGAGTAACGCCGTGCTGACGATATAGTTCGCCAAACTTTTGCAAAAGATTAATTATTTTTCTAGTGGTTAAATCTCTGATAGACTTTTGTTTTAATTCCTGGCAGTATTTAGCTAATAATTTTTCCTCCTGTTGTATTTCTTTTTTATAATCAATGATAAATTTACGGCTTTGTTGAATTTTTTTAGCCAATAATCTACTTTTATTAATTACTTTAACAGAAAAATATAAATTAACTTCTTTGCCTCTGGCAGCAAACAAAACCGGCATTCTTAACCAAGGCCAGGCTTTGTCCTTGGTGTATGTTTTAGCCAATTGATAAGCAATCAAACAACTAATTTGCCTTTCCCATTCCCATAGCCATTTTTTTCTGTTAGGATTTTCTTTAGACATATTATTTTAAGTTTGGAGTGTTTCTGGAATTTTTTTGTCTAATTCCTCGGCATCGCTAATTATCCCGCTAAGTAACTCGGGAGTTAATTCTATATCATCAAAACCTTGAACACCTTCTAAAATAACTTCTTGACCTTGAGGACCATTAACAATTTCCACTTTAAAGCCGCCCTGAAAATCAAAACCGTTAGCTTTACCCTCCTTATCTCTAAAGATTTCTATAAATTCTTCAGCTTTTTCACGACCATGTAATTTTTCCAAAACTTTCATATAAAAACATTCAGTAACAGTTTGATGGGTACCCAGATATCTTTCTATATGATTATCATATTTTTTATATTTATTCGGCTCTTTTGAGGCAATACGATTAAAACTATTACCGACCATCATTTCTCTGGCAATTAAAGAAGCAATGTTAGCTGCCATTTTAGAATAAGACCAGCTTTCTTTATCACCTAACTCAATACCTAGCTCATCACTCTCATGTAAAAGAAACTCTAAACCCCGGCCTTCTTCGGCATAAGCTTTTAAAAATCTTTTTTTAAATTCATTCACAAAATGAAAATCTAATTCTGGTAAATGAGTTACTTTTGTGCCAAATCCTAATTCCTTATTAACTAAAGCTTTTGCTTCTTCAAAATCCATTTCATCAGTTAATTCTTCTTTACTGGCGGACATCAATCTAAGAAGAGCAGTGTGTTGTGCTCTGGGTTTAGGACTGGCTACAGCAAAACCCACTTCTGGATGACCTTCTTTCCCCTCCTCCCTTCCTTTGTCAATGGCAGCTTGCCTGCCTGCTTCAGTCAATTCAACTTCATCACTTGACTGCCCTTCTATAGGTTTTTCTTTATCTTCATGACGTAAAAAATTTAAAACTACTTTTGTTTCTAGTCTTTCTTTTGCCTCCTTTGACTCTTTTGGTGCTTCTGGCACCTCTCTAAATTTAATCATAATATTTTGGTTAATTATTTAATTATTTTGCCGATTTTGTCGAAATCTTTGATTTCGCAACAAAATCGAGCATCCTGATGAGCGAAGCAATAGCGGGATAAAATCATATTATATTCTCTTAACAATTCCTTTGGTAGCATCAACCTCAACCTTATCACCGTCCTTTAATAATCTGGTTGCAACTCTAGTCCCGATCACACAAGGAATTTTTAGTTCTCGGCTGACAATCGCCGCATGGGAAGTAACACCGCCCTGTTCAGTGACAATGGCTGCTGCTTTTTTCATGGCTGGCACAATATCAGGATCAGTGGCAATAGAAACTAAAACATCGCCTTTATTCATTTTAACCATATCTTTAGGCCGAAAAATAATTTTAACAACGCCCGTAGCTTTTCCTATACAACCGGTTTGACCTTTAATCTCTTCTACCTTAGCCAAAGATTTTGCTTTTATCAAGGTAGCCATCTTTTTTGCCTCTTGACCCACAAAAACTTTTTCATAATTTTTTTCTGTATAATGAACGCAAAAATGGGTGCGCTGTTTTAATTCCTGACGGTTGATTTTTCCTTTTAATAAAGCTTTAGCAATCTCTGAAGGCAACATAAACCTTACTTGAAAAAGGCTGATTTTAAGACGTTTAGCAATTTCCTTGAGAATTGGCTGCATCCGATAAACAGCATAAATCTGGGCGTAGCGCCGATAAATTTTAGTTACCATAAAATCACCAAAATTATCAAACAATACTTTCCATTTGCCGGTGATTGGTAATCTTTTTATCAGTTTCTTTCTTTGCTTTAGAATCTGCTGCAGCTCTTTCTGTTTTTCGGTCAATAACTTCTTGGCGTTCTGTTCCCGGCCAACAATCTTAACCAACTCTTTAAGATAATAATCAAAACTGTTAACGCCTTCTTTGCCAATCCACATGAATTTGACGTAATAATACTTTTGGTAATGATTGTAAATTTTTTGCAACAACGGCTTTTTGATTTTATCCTTGAGATCATCCATTTTCTTTTCCAATAATCGTTCGTACTCTGGTGTATGGGTAGCCAAGCCATAAGGAGTCACTTCCTGCTCTTCAAAAATTCTGTATAAATCCTTAAATAATTTATGATAATATTTATCTTTTTGGATTGAATCTGCTATCTTTAAAAACTCCTCTGTTTCAATCTGGATCAAAGATTTTTTCATTGGCTGGGTTAAAACGACTAGATACTCATTAATCTTATCTTCTGTTACCTTAAGACTTCTTAAATATTGTTTTAATCTTTCTGTTAAATTATTATGGAACATATCAGCGCCAACCGGAATCCAAACCCATTGGTAATAATGAGTATGGATCTTGTCATGATTGGCGTAATATTCCCAAAGTTGTTTTTGGGATAACTTTTGCAAGTTTTCCTCTGGCAATTTTTCGGCGAACTTTCTTAATTTATCCGCTTCAATGATAGTTTGTTTATTTACTTTTTTGGCAAAGTTTGGGTTCTTAATAAACTTATTAACGATATGTTCGCCCTCTAAATTGGAATCATTTTCACCAAAATAAAACCATAAATGATAACCCTTAAAAAGCGTCAGAATTTTTTTATACGCCCGGCCAGTAGGATTTTTAAATTCATTAACAAAACAGGAAAGCCAAATTTCTGAAAAAAATAAATCCATGTCCGGAATATCTTCAGCTAAATACCAAGGATCACCATCTTTTAAATACTTCATAAGATTATAAATAATTTACTATGTTTTCTTAACATCACCTTGATTAGCATCCACCACTACCCTATCACCATCTCTTAACACCTTAGTCGCAATTTTAGTTCCAATAACACAAGGTATTCTTAATTCTCTGGAGACTATAGCAGCATGACAGGTGACACCGCCTAAATCAGTAACTATGGCTTTAGCTTTTTTCATGGCTGGTACTAAATCTGGGTTGGTCATCTGGGAAATCATGATATTGCCTTTTTTCATTTTAGGCAGATCTTTGATGGTATTAATTATTTTAACTGTTCCTTCTGCCTTGCCTAAACAAGCGGCTTGACCATGAAAATAATTAACTTGAGTTAAATCTTCTTTTTTAAGGAGGTATTTCCTCATTTCTACATACCTTGAATCAACCAACACTTTGCCTGGTAATTTTCTGTCTATGACCACAAATAAACAACCCTTCATTCTTTTATTTAAATCTTTTGGTTTAGCAAGATTGCCTTCGGTCATTAATTTAATCTCTGTTAACAAACAATTTCTGATTTCTGGCAAACTTAACTTCAATCTCCTTCCAATCTCTTTAAGTAATGGCTCTAATTCATAATATGACTGTACTAAACTCATCTTTCGGTAGTCTTTGGAATAAATAAAACCTTGGGTGATTTCTAGAAGTTTGTGATGTTGATAATCTATTTTTAAATCTTTTATTAACTGTTGATGGATTTTTTGGGCTTGCTTCTTTTCTTTAATAATTTCTTTAAGTTTAATGGCTGGACTAATTTTATCTTCTATCATTTCTTTTAATCTTTTCTCAAAATAACTATCATGGAAAGCCGGCCCTTCAAAGTTATATCCTTGATACCTGAATTTTTCTATATGCTGATTAATTTTTTTTCCTGAATCTTTAGAAACACTTTTTTTACTGAATAATCTGCCTCTTAAACTTTTTTTTATTTTAAAAGCTAAATTCAATAAGTCTTTCTCTGCTAATTGGACTTTGGATAACTTTTCCGGCACTGTTAAAAGAGCAAAACACTCTTTGGCAGTTTTGCTGTATTTAACTTTTTTAACCTGTTGATGTAAATATTCAGTTAAATAAAAAGTTAAATGCGGTTTGTATAAATCCAGATACACCGGCACAATAGCCTGGTTGTATAATCTGCTGTGGCGAGTATCGTATTCTTTATACAATTTATAAAGCTGATTTTTGGTTTTTGTTTTTAAATTTACTTTAAAAATCTGATGATGGGTAAAATCAATCAACTCGTCTGCGTATTTAAGAATCTTTTTATTTAAATTGTAGCCCCATGAGGAATTTTTTAAAATTTTTTTTAAAGCATATTGACCAAGGACTGTCCATTCTTTATGATTTATAAAAATAAAACCATGGAGTTTTTGATGTACGCAAATTATACTTCTTTGAATCTTACCTAAAATCCTGCCTGTTCCTTTTATAATCCCGCACCAACCAGGATACATAATAGGATACAAGCTAATTGGCTGGTTTTCTTCCAAAACCCCCCACTTTACTTTTTTGATATTTTTTAAAGTGTAATAATCCTTCATAAATTAAATTTTTTTAACATCTCCTTTTACAGCATCAACTTCTATTTTATCTCCGTCTTTAAAAATCGTAGTAGCGACTTTTGTACCTACAATGCAAGGTTTTTTCATTTCTCTGGCGACAATAGCAGCATGCGAAGTAATTCCGCCAATATCAGTCACAAAGGCAGCCGCTTTTTTCATGGCTGGCAATAAATCAGGATTGGTTTGTACCGAAACTAAAACATCACCTGTTTTGATCTTAATAATGTCTTTGGGCGAATTAACAATTTTTACTGTACCGCTGACTTTTCCCAAAAAAGCGCTCATGCCATGAATTATGGTTTTATCCTCTTCTACTTTTAAATTCTTTACTTTTTGTTTTAAGTAATTTTTGGCTTTTACGCCAGTTAAAAAATGTATTCTTTTACCTCTTATAATAGTGATACAAAACCTTTCTCTTGTTTTAATTTCTTTATTTTTGAGACATTTTTTGTTTTGTAATAACTTAATAATCTCCTCAACTGACATATAACGTAAATCTTTTACTATCCAGCCGCTTCTTTTAGAGATTTCTTTTAATAACTGATCTAAAACATAATAGTCAAAAAGAAGAGCGTCAAAACGGCAGGTTTTATTATAGCTAAAATCTCTGGCAGCCATGAATAATTTTTCTTCAACATTGTTAAGATGCAGCTCTTTGGTGTACTGATTATGTAACCTTTTTAGATTTTTACCTTCTTTGATTAAAGAGCTGTATTCCTGCTTAAACTTTTTATCTTGAAGATATACCTTAATATCTTCAAGATATTGAGTAAAAGACTTAGCTGGGCCTAACTGGCCAAAATAAAGCCATTTATAATTATGATGAATATTTTCTATCTCCTTAAAAATTACAGGGAATTTATTTTTCAAAAAATTATTAATATAATCCGGTGTATATTTTTTGAATAATTGATTTAATTCTTTATTTTGAGAAACTTTTTTTACTAATTTTAAAATTACTAATTTCTCTTGATGCACTAAACCTCTTCCAGTGGGAGTAATTAAAGGGGTAAAATAATAATTAATCTGTTTTTTTATCTTAAACCGCTGAATTCTCTGCTTAATAATATCTTTTAATAAAGTAGTTAATTTACTATGTCTTAAATCTGGAATTACCGCTACCATGCCCAAATCACTAATATCCTGACCCAGCTGGTACATTTTATTTAAATGACTAGCAATTGTTTGACTAGACAACTTCCTTAAATTTAACTTAAGAATAATTTTACCTTCATTGAAAATCTTTTGAGTAAGTTTATTTACATCAGTTAATAAACGTTGACTGTATTTTGGATCTTTTTTAACATCATTAATAATCTTATCAGCCATCTCTTTAAAATTATCCATATCGCCGTACCAATCAACTTTGTCACCTTTAAAAACCACAAAAGAATTCTTAAAATATAATGGTTTAAGATATTTATGATTTTTTTTGGTTTGATGAAAACCACGATAGTAAACCCCTAAAGTAAATGGACTTACAGACGTTTCTTGATGTAATAATTCAATATTTGACATATATTATACTTTCTTGACAATACCTCGCTCCGCATCTACTACTACTTTATCTCCATCTTTGAGAATTTTAGTCGCAACTTTTGTTCCTACAATACAAGGAATATTAAACTCGCGACTGACAATGGCAGCATGAGCAGTCATTCCTCCTTCGTCAGTGATAATTGCGCCGGCTTTTTTAACAGCAGTCATTAAACGAGGCGTGGTCATAGTAGAAACTAAAATGTCACCTTTTTGCATTTTCTTTTGATCATCCTGGGTAATAATTATTTTAACTATTCCTTGAGTTTTACCTAAACTGGCGACTGTACCTTTAATTACTGGTACTTGTTTGGGTAATTTTTCTGTAAAATTTTTATCATAATAAGCCTGCGCCTTTTCTCCGCTTAAAATAGTTAATCTGTTTTTATCAATTTTAAGAATGTAGCATTTCTGACGGCGCTTAATTTCCTCTTGGCTTAATTTTTTACCTTTAAAATATTTTTCTAAACTGTAAGGATCGTACCAGGCTAATTCTACTAACTCTTTTTTGTTTCTGACTGTTTTTTTTAAATGCGAAACTAATTGATCATAAAGATAAGAAGAAACATGCTCGCCCATTTCATAAAAAAAAGTAAACCAGGAAAGGATTTTTACCAATTCCTGTTCTTTGACAGTCAATTTTAATTTTTTAATTAATTTTTGCTTTTTAACTTCACTTTTAGCTAAATGATGAAACCCTGTCAAAGGGCCTTTAACTGGTCTTGGTGCAGAAAGAATTGATAAAGTATGATCAACTTCGCTTGGTTTAACTTTTCCTATTAAAACTTTCTTTAATTTTTGAGCGACTATTGGCTCGCCCCAATAACCATAAACAATCGCTCCCCGGCCATGGGCATGATGTTTCTGCGATTCTTTGAGATAATCGCTAAACTCTTTTTTAAAAATTTTTTTAACTCTCTGCGATTTGGCCCATAAATACCCTTGTTCCAAAAATTTAGTGATGACTAAACCCATTTTATCAATATTTTTTCCTTTAAATTCACTAAAAATAATCTTTTGCTGATTTTTAAAATCAACAGGCGAATAATACCAAGAAGTAACTTTATTAAAACCAACAACCGGACATTTAGAAATACTTGCTTTGCCAAGCTCCCTGACACTTTGATGATAAGCCAAAGTCCTTAAACTCCTATCAAGTAAAGTATTTTCTCTGGTTAGTTGTTTAATCCATTTGGTTTTTGACATACAAACTATTTTTTAAACTTCTTATACGTATTTTCTGACCTTCGCTCAATAGCTAAAATCATAATATTGCCTTTAACTAAACGGTAGATAATCCTTATTTTTCCTTTTCGCGCCCTAAAAATATCATCATGGCCTTTAAGTTTTTTGATGTCTAAATTTTTAAAAAGCCGATTCTCAAGCGAAGTTAAGATATCAGCGACAGTATTTTTTTCTCTCTGATTTAAAAGTTTTAAAGCTTTAGCTATTTTGTCCATAAATTCAGAGACGACTAAGTAGCTGATCTAATTTAACTCCGCCTCTTTTAATTTTGGTAAAATCAATTACTTCCTCCCATTCCTCGCTTTCCTGTTCCAAGGGAGTGATTTTAAACAAAGGCTTAGATTGTTTAACTACCACAAAAGATTGACCTTTTTCAACTTTTTTAGCATAAGCCGGCATATTTTGCCTTAACTCTTTTAAACCTATTATATTGCTCATAATTTATCAGTTAGCTTCTTAATAATAAAAGTTTAACAAAAGTTTAACTTTAAGTCAACCTTATATTGACTTAAAATATATTAGATTTTTCTTATTACTCCTTTATCAGCATCTACCTCTACCTTATCACCATCTTTTAAGATTCTGTCGCAATTAGCTACGCCTACCACGCAAGGAATTCTCATTTCCCGAGCAACAATGGCAGAATGACAGGTTAAGCCGCCTGCGCCGCCTATAATAGCTGTGGCTTTTTTCATGGCTGGCACTAAGTTAGGATTAGTATTATGAGCCACCATAATATTACCATTTTCCATTTTATTCATCTGGTCTGGAGTATTAATAATCTTAACAATACCTGTAACCTTTCCTGGATAAGCGCAGGTACCTTTTAATTCGTCTGATTCAGTGTTTATTTTTTGCCAAACTATTTTCTTTAAAAAATTCTTCATCTCTTTGCCAACCAAAATCTTATCTTTAACCCCTTGAGGTTTTCTAACCCAATAAGCTACCGCTTCTTTCTGTCTCTGATTTAATTCATCTGTATTTACTTTGCCTGATTGTAAAGCTTGGACAATCTCTTTAAATCCCATGGCCTGTATCTGACCAACTGACAAATGTAATCTTTTACCGATTTCCTTAAAAATAAATTCATAATAATACATGGCATTATATAAAGCGTTTTTGCGGTAATCTTTAATAAACATCATGTATTGAGCAACTTTTATTAAATTTGATTCTTGAAAGGTGAAATTTAATGATTTAATTAATTTTTGCTGTTCTTTTTTTAACTTTTGACTTTCTCTTTCTAACTCCCTTAATAATTTATTTGGTAAAGCTCCATCTCGCAATAATGCCTGCCATCTACCGACATAATCACTAAGCGGGAAAGCCGGACCTTTATATTGATAAGTTAAAGGAGCAAACTTATTATAATGAGTTAAAATTTTTCTATAAGTTCTCCTATCAAGACCTTTTAAATTATTTACTAACTCATCTAAATCAGATTGAATAAAAACTTTTTTCATTTTTTTCTGCTGACTGATACTTTGGGCAACTTTCAAAAAACTCTTTTCTTCAGTCTGTATAAGACTTTCTCTAAGAGGTGTGGTAATGAGGGAAAAAACTTCTGCTAGACTTTTCTTGACAGAGGATTTTTTTAATCTTTCTTCTATTACTGCCATCACTGCCTTGGTTACTCTTTCGCCTTCAGCGTCAGCATGCCAGGAAAGAGCCGCGCCCAAGCCATGCTGCCAGGAATGAATTTTACCCACCTTTTTTAGAAACTTAATTATTTCAGCGTTACTCATCTTGCTTAAAGGCAACTTCTTAACTTTCTTCATTTCCCTAAAAAATTCAGTAGAATAATCTTCCACCTTTTTTAACAGGCCGTATGCCCAAACCGGCTTTTTTATCACCTTCTTTGCCATAAATTCTGTCTGATCGTCAAACTCCCACGCCACATAAACCATCTGACTAAAATCACCTTTAAAATAAGTAAAATACTCATTAAACTTTTTTCCAAGACCCAATTTAGGCCATTCTTCAAAGAAAAATCTAAGCGGATAATCCATCATAAAACAAGTATTCTGGACAATGTCTGCCACTGCCTTCCAAATTTTTTGCTTCTTTTTTGACATAAAATTTATTTATTATAAAAAAATAGTAATAATCTACTTTAAAATTTTAACACGACCAAGTCAAGACTACAAGAAAATTTATATAATCTTAGCCTTATTTAAAAGACTGATATCTTTCTATTTTTAGACTTTCTTGAAAACAAAAATTTCACGTTTTACTCTTTGTTTTTCTCTACTGTAAACCAAAGAACTACGTAACTGTTCGCTTAAAGATTCATCAACAAAACCTTTGTTTTTGATTTGTTCTAAAATATCAAGTCTTTGATCGTTGATGATGGGGAAAATAATAATAACCTTCCCTTCTTTTTTTAAAATCTTATAAAACTCTGTAAACGACTTTAAGTATAGATCAGTAATCTGACTGATAATCTTTGGTGTTTGGACAGAGAAAATCTTAGAAGAAGGACCCAAATATGGTTCGGTAATAATTCTATCTATTGAGTCAGGAGATAAATGTTGAGAAATAGTTGTAGCATCAAGTTGATGGATTTTTAAACGGGAAATATCCAAATCATACTTAGTCTTAAGCCAGTTAATATTATGACGGGTTTTTTCTATAGCTTTGAAAGAAACATCAGAGGCGATAAGATTAACATAACCCATTAAAAGCGCTTCCTGTAAAATTGTTCCTGAACCGCAAAAAGGATCTAAAATAGTTTGTCTAAAATCTGTTTGGGAAATATTAATCATTATTTTGGCAAGTTTAGGAGGCAGTAAACCTGATTTATCATCTCGCGCCGGTCGGCCATAATCACGTTGGGAATAATCCTCATACTCCTGCACAGTAACTGTGTAGCCAATAAAATATTTATCTGATGATGCAATAATTACTAAATCTATTCCTTGATTAAGTAGCCGTTCTTTATGCACAATCACCGAAGACAAATCAGCTTTTTTAGAAACAACAAAACGTGAATTAATATTCCTTGCTTTTAAATCATTTTTAATTTTTAAACCAATCTTGGAAAGATTCTTTATTTTTTCCTCGGCATAGACGCTAAAACCAAATTGATATTTTCTGGAAAAATTTTGACTGCCATCTTTAATAAATTTCTGATAACTTAATTCATTTATTCTGCTGTTGACTAATTCAGTGACAGTTCGTTCTAGTTTATCTTTAGTAATAATATAAGTGATGATAATTGTTTTTACTGTTCCTCCTAATTGCTTTTGCAGTTTTAAAAGATCAAGTTTAGTAGATGTTTCTATAATAAAAACTTGCGAAGATAAAAAAATTTCTTTAAAATCCACTTTTTGAAATTCTAAAACTTTCTCAATTTCTTTTTGAGAAAGCAAAGGCCTGTGACCCAAAACAAAAGCATAATTTTTTTTGCGGGTAGGATTGAATAACATACTATTATTATAAACTTTCGGGATAATTTAACAATGCCACGCCTTGAGCTTGTCGAAAGGGCAAATTTTGAATTTATTAAAAGGCCGTCGCAGGAAATCCTACAACGGCAATCTTTAGTCCCCATGGTATCCCTTTTAGGATTGATTATCTCTTCCAATATTACCAATCTGATAGATTTTGTAAGCAATGAAGAGAAACCACACCATCAAAATAAAAACTTTGACTGCATACCTAATAGGATCATCTGTGGGATCTGTAAATTTTCCTCCATCAGCAAGGAGATGTATCACAAACAACCACATAGCTTTACCCTATCTATTTGTTGTATTTGTTGACAATAAAGAGCTAATGTTATAATTTACTCTTTCTGATAAAATTTGTCAATTTCTAAACTCTTGACATTTATCAATCTTTTTGGCAAAATGGAGAAACACTATATAAATAGTGATAATTTAACCGCGTTTTCTTAGTAAATTTATAAGAAAACTCCTAAGCTGATTAATAAAAAGTTTAGGATAAATTATAAAAAATTATGGAAAATGAACAACAACATTATGAGCTAACCCTCATTATTCCGGGTAATTTAGCAGAAGACCAACATCCCGAAATTCTTAATAAAATTAAATCCCTACTTGAAAAAAACCAGGCAAAACTTACCGTAGAAGAAGACCTTGGCCGAAAAAAATTGGCCTATCCTATTAAACAACTACGCCATGGTTTTTATTATTGTCTGGAATTTGATCTGGAGTCAGATAAAACAAAAACAATAGAAAAGGAATTAAAGCTTACTTCATCCATTCTTAGATTTTTATTAATCAAAAAACATCAAAAAACCGCCGCAGAAATTGCTGATCAGGAACAATTAAAAGACAAAAGAATTAAGAAAAAAATTGCTGATCAAATCAAAACTGAAGAAGCCAAAGAAACAAAAGAAAAAATTAAAAAGCCAAAAATCAGCTTAGAAGATCTAGATAAAAAGTTGGATGAATTATTAGAAGATGAGATGGTTAAATAAATTCTTATAATTTTAATATTAATCTAATTATTAATCTTAAAACATATGAACCTAAATAAAGCAATGATTATAGGTAATTTAACCCGCGATCCAGAAGTTAGGACCACGCCTTCTGGCCAACCAGTAGCAAATTTTACTGTGGCTACTAATATAGTTTGGACTGATGCCAGTGGTCAAAAACAAGAAAAAGCCGAATTTCATAATGTGGTTGCTTGGAGAAAATTAGCAGAAATTGTAGGGCAGTATTTAAAAAAAGGCGGCAAAGTTTATATTGAAGGACGTCTGCAAACCCGTTCCTGGGATGATCAGAATAATATTAAACGTTATCGCACAGAAATTATTGCCGACAACATGATTATGCTTGATCGACCTGGTTCTGCTCCTGCTACTGAAACTGCTACAGATGAACAACCTGCTCCCTCAACTGATTATTCTCAACCAGAACCAACAAAAGAAATTAATGTGGAAGATATTCCCTTTTAATTAGTAACTTACATTTTTTATATGTCTAATTCTAAAAATTTACTCAATAAAAAACGTTATTGCTACTTTTGTGTTAATGGTTTTAAGGAAATTGACTTTAAACAGTGGCAATTACTCCAACGTTTTACCTCTTCTTACGGAAAAATTGTGCCCCGACGTCGTAGCGGTGTTTGTTCTAAACATCAACGTAAACTTGCCCAAGCCATTAAACAGGCAAGATACATGGCTCTTTTACCCTACACTACCAGATAAAATTTGCAGACATGCTATCAATAAATGACATTAAACTAGGCACAACTATTAACTACAAAGGGTATCCTTATCTGGTGATTTACGCTCAACATGTAAAAATGGGCAGAGGCGGCGCTAATTTGAAAACTAAACTCAAAAATCTTATTACCGGGCAAAATTTGGAAATTACTTTTTCTGGCGCAGATAAAATTGAAGAAGCCCAGCTGGAAAATCTTAAAGCCAGTTTTCTTTATAAAGAAAATGAGGATTATCACTTCATGTATAATGATACTTATGAGCAGTTTAGTTTAAATAAAGAAGTAATAGGAACTGCGGCAAATTTTTTAAAGGAAGGCATGAACGTTGATGTTTTAGTTTATGAAAATAAACCAGTGACTGTAAAACTGCCAGTTAAGGTAGCGCTAAAAGTAACTCAAAGTCCTCCTGCTATTAAAGGTGATACTGCAGGATCTGCCAGCAAACTGGTGACCATGGAAACTGATAGACAAATTAAAGTCCCTTTATTCATTAAAGAAGGTGAAATCATTAAAATAAACACCGAAACCGGTGAATACATAGAAAGAGTTAATTAAACAGTAGCCAAGTCAGACTTGGCTACTGTTTTATCCAAATTTTAATTGTCCCTGCCCGATTTTTATCTCCCGCCATTTAAAAGAATTGCTTTTAGAATCGCCGTACACGGCGACTAAATACTGATCATTTCCCTGTTTAGCCAGAAGATTAGCTATATATAATACTAACACTGCTCCTTCTTCCTCGGTATTCCTTAATTGATCAATAAAAATAAATTGTAATAACAGAGCAAAAACTTCAACCGTAAACTTTTTAATCATTTCCTCATTAAACTGACCAAACTTGGAAATTAAATATTTTTTAAAAATCTGATTAAAATTTTTATTTTCTAAAATTTTAGCCAACTGTTTTATTTGTATCAATCTTTCTAAACCAGCTAAAACCACTGTTTGCTCTTTTTGCTCTAAAGCTTTATTAATTCTTTCCGCCAAAATTTCTGCAACCGATGATTTTAATTTAACTGCTTTTAACTGTTCTTTTTTAACTAATTTATCCAACAAAGAATGATAATGCTGGGTTAACGATTGATACTTTGTTTCTTCTTTGGCTCCTACAGCGGTTCCTCCTAAGCCAGTAATAAATTCCAGATCCTCCTTATCTAAAGAAGGAATTTCCTCAATCATACCCTGACGGATAACCTTCATTTTCCCATCTTCAATCACGGTAATTGTTTCATCCAGGCCTTCGGGTGTAATAGATGAATAAAGACAGTATTTATATAAACTGAATACTCCTTTTAAAAATTGCTGATCAATTTTTGATAATTTAGTAAAATTACTATCCCTTAAATAATATTCGCTTTCTTTAAGACGGTCTGTTAATTGCGGACCAACTTGAGAAATTATATTTTTAAACCATTCGCCTACAGTTTTAACTGCCAAACTTTCATCCACCACTTCCTTATTAACCAATAACGTCTGCCTAACTAATATTTTAAATCTATCCCTTTCATCATGATCAATAATTTGCAATAAATGATTGTTGACAGCTTGTTTAATATCCAAAATCCTATCATCAATTTCTTTAAATTCTTTAGTAACTAAAAGATGGTTTTCCAAAAGATCCAAAACTTGTCCCTGTTTTAATCTGGGAAATGCCCGCCATTTAAGCTTAATCAATAAAGGTTTAATTTCTTCATCAAAAATTTTCTTGGTTTCAGGGCTTAAATTATTCATTTCTTTTTCAATACCTCGCGTCAATCTAAAATTTTCAGCCACATCAATCATACCCAAAGTCTGTTTAATTAAACCTTTGAATTCATTTTTTAATTTAGGGTCTATTAATAAAGTTTCTAAATTATTCATACTGTGCTTAAATTATTAAAAATTTCAACTATGATTCACGTCCCATATTTTCCATCACTTCCTCTGTAATCTCGGATGTTGATTTTTTGGCAAGAGAGGTCATTCTTTGGTTGAATAAATGCGTTATTGCGTCTATCATTTTTACTGTTTCTCCTTCCTTATGACCGGCAAATTCACTATTCTTTTTAACCTTATACATCATACCTGCCAAAGCTTGAGTAAGTTGCCCGTAATTATGCTCTGATTCCAACAACTTTTGCACCATGCTGCTATTAGCCTGCTCCAAAATTAAACGGGGATTATCAAGCCAGGCCGAACCATGTGTTCTTACCATAAATTTGCCTAACCCATCCATTTTATATTTGCCAGTTCTGGGGTCTTCTCCGCCAAAACCTAAACGATTAAAAGTCACTACTTGCCTTTCTGTAAGTTTACTGGTTTCTGTACCGGCATTCATTACATGCTCTGGTTCAGTATGCCAACGCCATTTACCCTTATCCATAGCGCACATTCTGGCAGTGTTCCAGTGTTTTACTGACTCATTAATATAAGCAATGTCATTAGCTGTAGCCAACATTTCCTGTTCACTAAAACCAGCTCTGTCTTTTATTTCTTTTTCAAAAAATTCCTTAAAACCATTAAAGCCAGAGTCATAACCAAAATGATTTAAAAATTCATTATCATTACTAGTAGCCGCCATCTTTTTCATAATAGCGGCAATTCTAGGTTTATCTTTCCTGGCTATTGCTTCCTCTAAAAGACTGTTTTGTTCTGACTGTTCTTCTACATCAGCTATCTTTTTTAATTCTTCTGCTTCTAAAGCGCGCCTGGCTCTTTGCGCTTCAAAACCAACAACTGGTCTTATCTTAGCTGCCTTACCTCTTAATCTTCTTGCTTTTTTATCTTTTTCTTCAGCTTGTTCGGACCATTCATCCTTTTGATCCTTTGAAACATAACGTTTTAATTTTCTTTGTTCATTCAAGAATACTAACTCGGCATCCATGTCTACTAGCTGTTTTTTAGCTCGTCCAACACTTGACGGATCAATTTTCTTTTCATCTATAGCTTTCTGCAACGCTTTTCTACGAGCACTTACTCTTCTTATATTTTCATCTCCATGTTTAGAAGCTTTTTTATCAAGCGCCTCTTTTATTTTCTCAGGATCATTCCCTAATGTTCCTATTCCTATTTTAGTCCTATTTAAAGTATCTTGTCTTTGTGTTAGTTCTAATCTTTTTGACTGAAAATTTTCTAATTTTTCTTGCTCAATAGCTTTCCACTCTTGTCCTTTTTCTTCTTTTTCTTTTTTCTTTTCCTCAAGTTCCTTAATTTGCTCATCAATTCTTTTAATTGTTGAATTATTATCTTTATACTCCGTCTCAATCTTGCTTTTTTCCTCCTCTAATTTATTATAAACCTCTTCTGATGTTGCTTCATTAAGATCCACATCCTTTAAAACTAAATGTGCCTGTAAAATATATCCTTCATTTTCCAATTGTCTTAAACTATTTTCAATCTCGGTTGTATCTCCTCCTTCGGATTCTATCTTCTCTCTTTCTTTTTCTAACCATGCTCTGTGCGTTGCTATATCCTCCATGCCTTTAGCTAAATAACTTTCATTGACGCCGCCATATTTAGCAAGTTTTGAAAGAGTAGTTGCTTCTTCTGCTGGTTTTTCAGCTTCTTTTTCTTTTTCTTCTCCTCTTTCTTTAGCTCTCCGTCCCATTAAACCAGGACGTGTTAATCTACCTATACCTTTCCACCAACCATAATTATCAAAATGATCGCCTACGCCTCCAGTTAAAGCCGCTAAACGAGAACTAATAAAACCGCCTTCCCTAGCTCTTTCTATGGACTTTTGTAAACCTTTTTGCAACTGTTTACCTTTCCTGCCTCCCATAACTGTTTGAAATTTTTCCCAGTTTCTTTTCATATTCAAATCCATCCAACCTGTTTTTTCATAAAGCAAATCAGTTCCTTCTTTCGCCAAACCCCAGGCGCCTTTAAACGGCAGTTTAGCTGCTTTGGCACCAAAACTAGAAAGTTTACCGCTAACAGCGCCGGCAAATTTACCAGCTACGCCACTGGCTTCACCGGCAAACTGTAAACCCAATAACAATAAAGCTATAGCTACAACAAACACAAACATCTGTTCGCTGTCACTTACCTTGCTGGCCGTAATTTGATAAGTGGGCTTAGCTCCGCTAATTTGTTCGTATCTTTTTGAAGCCTCAAATTCATCTGCTAAATTTCTATTACTACTGCCTGCCATGGATAATACAGTTAAAGAAAGCCACATAAAAAAAGCCATGGTTATTCCCAAAGTTATCATTTGCCAAAATCTCTGCCAAAATTGGGAGGTAAATTTTGCCAAAGCAGGGAAAGCAGTGCCCAAAAAAGCAATAGGAGAAATAATTACTAAAATCCACAAAGTTATAATACGTTGTAACAGTAAAACCAAATACACCAGCATAGTAAAAATTGCCACTACCGCCAAAATCACTGACAATAACAAAGCCCCTATAACCGCTGCCCAGGAAAGTCCTTTGTTCGGAGCTACTTCTCCTATACTAAGCCAACTGCTAATGCCAAAAGATTTTTCTAGATTAAGTAAAGCCGCTTCCCTAAAACCATTAACAAAAGTCAGCATAATCACCTGGGCAAAATCAATAACAAATCCTAAAATAGTTTTGGAAAAATTAATAAGAATGGCCATAATCACCAGTTTAAGCAAAGTACTCCGGTAATGGTAAGTGGAAATCCGCAAAATAGTGGAAAAGGCAATAACCAAAATTATTACCACAAAAAACATGTTGCAAAGATCTCTTACCAAAGGCCAGCCAATCTCCACTGCTTGGGCATGGATAAAATCATTATACTGAAAGATAGATACTACTAAATCCATTAACCATAACAATATTCCTGCTAAAAGACCGACAATCCATAACAAAAACGAGCCGATAATTGCCGCAAACCATCCTATCTCTGAACTTAATCGCCCAAAATCAGCTTTATCATATGCTTCCGGTAATGTTTCTTGGGCAAAACTAAAATTTGTGGCAAACCCCAAGAAAATTACCATAACTACTAAACTGAACAGAATTAAAAATATCTTTTTTTTAGGCAAAAATTTTAATTGTAACTTTAAAAAATTCATTTAAAAAGTTCGCGGATTAATATGAATTCTGCCTCCCAAATATTGGATGCCATTTGATCTAGGATCGCAAGTATAATCATCTCCCTGATAACCATCAGGGCACCATTCCCAATGATCCTGCACAGTTATCCAAGGACCTTGATAAGTACAGCTGCCATCATACGAATCTATCCAGCTATTAGTAGCGGCATCCCAGCAGAAAACACAATGATCTCCTTCACTGTTAGGCACGCAGCCGTAAAAATGAGCTAAACGGTGAGGATTAGAATCAGCAGGCTGTTCACTCATGGAAACATCATAAGTATCTTCACCGCCGCCATCCATCCAGTTAATACCCACGCTTTCCAAAGGCATGTGGTCATTATCCAAATCTGTAGTAAAGCTTAAATTTACTACTCCGCCAGGCGCAGTTAAATCAACGTCACCAGTATGACCATTAAGTTTAATATTACCAATATATGGAGCAGTACCAGTAGTATCAGCTATATTAGTATCGCCTAAACTACATGCTAGTGGATTACTTTTTGAACATAACAAATCATATCTACCAGACTGTTCGTCAAATTCCCAGATACCATAAATATCAGCATACAACTGCTGCAAACGAAGCAAACCTTCTTGCGGTGCATTATTAACGGTTAAACTAGGTGCGCGGCAAAAAGGATATTCGCCAAAACAATCTGCATTAGAATTGCAAGTATCTCCGTTAGTTAAAAATGTTTGATTACTGTAGCAGTATTTGCCCACACCCATGCACACTCCGCCACAAGGAGGACTGGAACAGCCTTTTTCATAACAATCATTATCACTGTCATCGCTTAAATAAGAATCTAAACAAGGCTGGTTATCCAAAGGTCCGCCTACACAAACTCGTTGAGGATAAGTGGTGTTTTGCGGCACAGTAAAAGGCATACCCGAAAAATTATGAGCACTAATTTCTGAATTTCTAGGATCTCCCCGGTAAATAGTTAAAGGCGTGTATTGACCTGTCCAAGCAGCTGGATTAGTACCAGAAACAGGTGAACTGCCATAAGGATCTTCTGTCATTTCTTTGTTATAACCCATGGCATTGCCAGCACTAGTGCTCCAGCCATATTTATAACGGGTATACCAAGATTTTTCTTTGATATTGCCTCCTTCATCAGCTCCTCTGACTGCCTTAGCAATATAAGGACAAGGTTCACGCAAATAATAATAAAGATCAAAAGTCGCACCGCCGCTCTCGCTGGTATTATCGTTAAAATAGAAATAAATATATTTTAATCTTTTATTATCAGGAGAGCTCAAACTATCTACAAAGTATAAATCAACCTTATAACTGTTAGTGCCATTATCACCTGGAGGAGGATAATTATGTTCATAAACAAATTTATAATAATTTCCAGCTGGAATACCAGAAGGATTAGTAACAGAACTTGGACCGCTTAATTTATGTTCTCCTGGCGGTAACCAGCCACCGCCTTGATAAACCACATCTACTGTAATTTTAGCAACATCATCAACAGTAAAATTTTTATAATCAGCATCCCCTGAATTCAGTGTAATTACTGGGTCAGTAAAATTATGAGAATCTTCACAGAAATAAAAATTATGGCCAGGTGCACCAGACGGAAAATTACCAGCATCACATTGAGGACAATCTGAACAATTCTCATGCGAATAAGCTTTATGCGACTGAATTTTGTAACCGCTGGTAAGATATCCTGTATTAGGTGAACTGACTTTACCAATTTCATATTTACCGCCACTTTGCAAACAATAATACAAAGGTAAACGATTATCATAACCAATAGCGCTTTGTCCTAAAGTCACTAAAGATGCTCCGGCAATGCTATCTACTGGATACCATTGCAAACAGGCCGAAGAATTTTTAGGATCATGCTCCAAGCAATAACCATACCAACCACGATGAGTTTGATAATCTGTATATTCGCAAGCCAAAGCATCATCTTCTGGATACAAACGACACTCTTTAACTGCCAATTGTTTTTCTGCGGTTTTTAAAGCTGGCTTAAACTGCACTTCATCAAACCAAACATTACCGATATCCCCTTTACTATCAATACCATCACCAGAATGCGGACCAAGTAAAGCAATTTTAACTTTCCGGGTATTATTGGGAATATTAACGTCGTCTGGCCCTAAAATAATGGAGTAATATGTCCATTGCTGGGACGGAAACACATCTATTCTGGCGGCAGAAATAAAACCTCCGCTGGCAGTAAAAAACTGTACTTCTGGCCTGATGCGCTGGGCGCCATTTTCTGAACGGGCATAAAAAGAGAAAATATAACTTTTACCGGGATTAATATTATATAAACCGTTAGTAGCATTACAGTAATTACTGTCCTGATTAAGACGGGTACGTAAACTGTAAGTGCCGGTGTAAGGATTGTTATTATCCAAACCATAACTGCAGTTGCCTACTGGTGTTGTTAAAAATGACCAGTCCAAGATATCTGCAACAGTATTGCCGGTGTTTTCAAAGCCGCCATTATTAATTGCTAAATCATCTCCCAGCTGATACATCTGTTCAGGCGGATAATATCCTTTAATGATTTTATCCTTGAGATCATCCTCTTCTCTATTATCATTCACATCATTCCAAATCAACCCTGCTTTAGAATAACCAGAAAGATAACGGATACTATCTACCCCTTCGGAAGTATTAGCCAAATTAAAAGAATATGTTTGTTCTTCCAAAACTGGACTGGCAGATATTTCCAAACAATTATAAGGATTGTCTGGATCTACTTTTTTACAGCGACCAACGCCTAAACAAATTCTGGAAGCATTGCCCTGATCATCAGTCACTTCTACCGAAGAAGTGCAGAAAAGTGTTTCGGCGCATTCTCGGTCTCTTCTTACTTTAAGGGGAGAAGAAGTATTAGCATCACAATTATCCGCACTGTTATAATCACTGCTACAACCTGCTACCGGCGATTGCGGCGACTGACCATCAGCTGTTAGATTACTGCTTAAAGTTAAATTAGGATTGCTTGTATCATTAAACAGCAAACAGCCAGCTTCTCTATCTACAATGCCGCTTTCACAGGTTTTAACTGACTTTGCTTTATAATAGTAAGACTGACACGCTAAAGAATAAAAACATAAAGACTGCCCCTGCCCAACATAACAAGCATTTTTACTTGTTCCGGGAACTTTACAGAAATAACCTCCTGGGGGTATAGCTGAATCAGCACAAATCCAATCATATTCTGTATAAGGACACGGAACATCCACACCTCCAACAGTCCTTATCTGACAAACTTTATGCGAAATACCATTAATTATCTTCTGGCAATACTTCCTGCCATTAACCGTAACTATTGATTCATCATGATCTCCATCACCACAAATACCGCGCATCTGCGGCGTAATAGTAGCATCGCATTCTTGGGCTTTATCAAAAGCCGGCTGTTCAGGATCGCGGTATTCTGTACAAGTGGAATAAGCCGAGCTGCATAAGCCTACCCAGCCCTCATAATCTTCCTGACCGACCATGGACATAAATTCTGTAGCGCTGCACGGCTGATCATCAACACTTTTTCTCCAGATGCCGGCACTACTATCATAATAACAGGTCAAACCAACAGTACTTCCGTCATCTCCGGTTGTCCCTAAAGAATAAGGATCAAAATAATAATTAGTGCCGGTTAACTCGCCGGTTAAAGTAGTACAAAACAAACCGCTTTCACTGCAAAGCTGCGAACTGTATTGATCAGGATCATTGATCATATAAGCAGTGGTATAACCCTGAATATAATTATCCAAATAATCATCATAATCACCGCCGCTGAAATAATCATTGCTTCTATCCAGTGTCGGTGAACCCATCATTTCACAACCTTTTTGACCGCTATTGCAAGTTTTTTCAGCATCATTAATCAAATATATTAGTTCATCATTAGGTACAGTGATATTTTCATACTGGCAAAAATCCTGACCGCCTGGCACATTACATTTTTCCACGCCTCGGATAGTACAACAACTGCCGCTACCTGGAATAGCAGGATTACTACAGGCACCACTTCCTATTTCACCTACATAATTATCGCAGGTGGCAAAGTATGTCTGTTCTGCCTGACTTAAGGAAGAATTTTGAGTGGTAACGAATGCTTCACAACCAACGCGGGAAAGAGAACAAATATAATCAAATGATTTAAGGTAATTAATGGTATTTTGCCGGTCACGATAAGCTGAACATCCTAATTGCGCGCCCACAAACGGCTCATCACAAGATAAAGGTGTGTTCCAGGAATCACGGATTACATAAAAATTAGACATGAATTCCTGTAAAATGATGTTATCAATATAAAATCCTTCAGCCGGAGTTAAGCCGTTAATTGTCAATTCCATTTGAGAGTCTGGTTGAACACTTTCCAGCTCCACCGGACCCAAAGAATAAAGCTGCCATTCATCAGTCAGGCCTATTTGCGAAAAACTAAGGATGGTAACCATAGGTTGAGCTTTGGTTTTTTTGGTAAACAAATCCACTAATCTGAATTTGGAATTATCACTCTTAGAAACCATACTTGCCTTATTACCCGCTCCAATATCCACCTTCTTTGCCCAAAAAGATAATTTATACTGTCTATTAATTTTAAGCTGTCCAGATAAAGGATAAACAATAGTGTCATTAGAAACACCAACCTTTAATGAATGCCCGGACTGATAAACTGATTCATTGCTGATTACTAGTCCAGCAGTTGAACCATTAGTATTAGTGAAATTACCAACTGTACCGTCTTCAAAATCAACATTAATTAAATTACGGACATTATTGCCGATATTACCTTTATATTCCCGGCAATTGTTAGAACTGGAAGCGCAGGTTTTGCCTTCATAAGGATCAGCATTGTAAATCTGTCCAGTAGCGGTACGGCGGTAAGGATGACATTCACCCGAAGCAGTAATTAAATATTGTTGTAAACGAAAATAATGATTACCGCTGGCATCTATAAAATCGCGGCAGTTAGGATCAACTTCCGGATCATCATCAGGATTACTGGGTGTTTCCGGCCCACAGGTTTTAGCACCAAAAGCAGCATCCTGACACTGTTCTGTACCTACTATAATATTAGTACAAGGAGCATTAGTACCACTTCTTAAGAGCTCCCATTTCTTTAATTGATAACCGGTAGTATCTGATCCTTCCCAAGTAAAATAAGCTTGAATGTTTCCACTGTTAGCAGAAATACACTGCCTAAGATAAGTAAAATACTCAATCCCTTCACCGCCTTGCGCTACTTCGTCAAGATTAGTGAACTGTTCACAGCCTACATCCTGTAACGGGCATTCAGTGGCAGTCTGGGGAATAAAGTATTGATAAATCGGTTCAGCTACGGGATCTTCTATTTCTTCAAAATAATTAACTAATTGCAAATAACTCTCATAGCCATTACATTCAGCAGGACATACGTCCGCAGGGGAAGTTTTAGCTGGAATTTCTGGACCGCCGACCAAAGGAGTATAACCCTGACAACCAACTTCTTCTGGCAGACAAACATCAGCATAATTATCACAATAAGCGCTGTTCCCGCTTTCGCAATCTAAATAATCAGGCGGTACCTTAAGATAAGAATTAAAAGCTTGCCCTAAACTGTAATCAAAACGGTAAGTTTCTGGATTAATGGTAAAATTTTCTAAATTATGACTTAAAACAGGTGATTTAACTATGGCAAACTGTATATCATCTATTAAAATTGTACTGTCAGATTCTGCCGGGGCTTTAATGGAAATCTTGACATATTTTGCTCCGGGTAAAAGATCTACATTAGAAACGGCTTCAGGGCCAATATCCCACTGATGATAAGTGTATCCACTGGTGACATTAATAGCACCGTCAAACATTTCATGTCCATAAGGAGTATTACAAGGTGCAACATGTCCTGAACCACATATAACTTTATTGGCATCATAATAAACTAATCCTACATAAGCTGTTGCTCCCGTTGGAGATTTAATTTTATAACTGAAAGAGTAAGTAAATTCTGGATTAAGAGGAATAAAACCGGAACTGTCTAATTGACAATGTTGGCCACTTACCAAACTGCCGCTAATTTCCATTTCTTTAGTATCAACGTCATGGATATAATTACAGCTTGCCGGCGCACCAGGATTTACTTGCCAACCCAAAGGCAAATTATTAGAACTGGGTTCACTAAAACTACCATTAAAAGCCAGGTTGATTCCCGGTAGCATTCTTCCCAGTTTAGTACAGCCGGCATTAGTGCCATCGCAGGACTGTGCCTCTTCGTTTAAATAAATTCTTTCCAGCGACGACCAAGCAAGTTCAGTAGCAGAAACTGGTGTTGCTGCTGTTGAATACCAAGCGCAACCCGCTTCACTTTGATTGCAGTTTTTAAGAGTATTTCTTAAAAAAGAATATTGTTTACCACTGGGGCTTGAAAAACTTTCACAGGAATTATAATAAGCCGGACATTGTTCTCCCTCAAAATGCCAAATAGGTTTTTCTTTTACACAATAACCATAAGCAGCGCAACTGCCTTCGTCGTTTTCCAAAATACAACTTTGCCAATCACCGCAATAATCAGTATTTCGCTGAACAACGCGCACCGGCAAATCCGGATTTACATCAGCCTGACAATTAGGCCCATCAATAGGGACCTGAATAACATTGCCCTCTGCATCTGTTTGATTATTGGCTGTGCCCCTCACATTATCCGCTAAACATTCTATTTGATCATTAACAATTTCCGGACCAGGGCCTTTACGTTTACAGTATGTTTCTGGTGATTTTAAAACCCAGTTAGGATCAACTAAATGATAATAAGGATTAAAATCTTTTTCACCCGGGGTATTACTGTTATTTTCAGCTTCTGGGATTATGCCATTACCATTAGTATCTTCGCGGCAAGAAAAAGGTTTATAGGGATTACCTGGATCTGTTGGATCCTCATAACAATTGATTAAGTAATTAAAATTAATTGTGGAAGTTTCACCATATTTTTTATGATACATGGCTGCCAGTTCCCAGCCTACTGGTGCAATGCGATGGGTACGTAAAATCACTAAACTGCGGTAAGGATAGCCATCCCTATAATTTGGCTGTTCACCTGAATTATCAAAACCAACCGGCTTGATCCCATCAATAAAACCTTTATCAATGGCTTCTTTTAAGGTTATTTTCTCTCTTACAGCACTGGCAAATTGATCAGTAATAACTTCATTGGTTGGACCGGCAGGCGCATCAGTAATAATGGAAACAGCAGGTAAAGTTAATAAATTTAAAACATTTTCCTGACCGCTGGTAAAATTTACTTCTGCTAAACTGGCAAAATGCTGTTGAGCCCTTTCTACATTATAACCACTTTGATTTAAAACACTGGATAGGCCGGCAATACTGGAACTTTCTTCAGCCACATTAAAGCCCTTCTTAAACAAAGTATCCATCCATTTAGACATTAAAGTGTTAGTAAAGGTCCCTAAAAAAGCATCAACAATCTCCCCGGTATAAGTAAATTCAACCTGTCCAGTCTTTTCATCCATGGTGGCAAATTTCTCTCCTAATAGTAATGCTGGGGTTTTAATTGCTCCGGTAATAGGCGAGGTTACATCTTTGATGCCCTGATTAACACTCCGTTCTAACCAGGCATTAAGCTTGGCTTCTTCTTGGGCAGTTAACAAAGAAGAATGCAAACTTAAATACATTCCTATATCATTTTCTTCGGGATTAAAGGATTCTTTTAAATCTCTGACAAATTTACCTGGCTCCTGACGGACTTCCTGCTGCCACTTGGTCCAGTTTTTCTGCATCTCGCTAAAGGTACAGCGAGGTTTAATAGGATACCTGCTTTGAAATAAGGAAGTGTGTATGGCTAACTTAACATTTATAGTTGAAGGTTCACAAATATTAAAACGACCAAAATCTTTAGTTAATTCATCTAAAAAACCTCCTAATGCTGCATCGCCAGCATCCTTGATAAAATATTTCCAGGGCTGGGTATAATACAAAGGTTTTTGACCCACATCTCCGGTAGCTAAATAATTAGCTGTATCATAAGCTATTTTACTTAAGAAAATTTTGGCAGAAGTTTTAAATGCTGCGGCAATAGCCTGTCGGAAATATTTATTATACATATCCGAAATGGTCTTCCAAACACTTCTGGAATAGAGAGCAACGTCAGCAACGGGCATGCCCGCAGGAGGCGGACTTAAAAGCTGAGAGGCGCCAGGATCAATAGCTGCATATATTTTTGGCACAGCTACGTTACTAAAAATCAAAAAACTGATAAAAACAGCCAAAAGAATAGTAACTATTTTTTGCCTTTTTGAAGATAAATTTATCATTGACTTAGTTTAAAACTTAAGGGTTGTTATCTTGTTCAAACTGTTCAAGCGCTTGCTGCCAGATAATTGATAATTCTTCATCGGATAATTTATCCACTTCTTCTTTATTTACCCCTTGACCAATTAACAGCTGTCTTAATTGGTCGGGGGTTAAATTAACATCAGTGCCGGAAAGTAAATAAGAAAAATCGCTGCCAGTTGGTGAAATATCATTAACGTTTTCCAAAAAAGTCCTGCGCAACGTTTCCTCATCAAGCTGATCAACTTCTTCGGCAGACATTCCTTGTTGGATTAACAATGATCTTAGCTGATCAGAGGTTAAATGAGCTATACTTTCCAGGTTTAACTGGGAAGTCGGTGAAGATGGTGTAGTTTGACCAACAGCAGTAGAACATTGGGAACCTTTAGGACAATTAGGATCAGTATTATTTTTTATTTCTTCGGCATCATTTAAACCATCAGAATCAGAATCTTCTAGATAAGGTGAAGTATAATATAAATAAAGTTCATCATAGTCTGATAAAGTATCATTATCAGTGTCCTTTGCCTGAAGAACTAAAAAATTACTTAAATCATTATCAGTAAGAATATTGATATTGTCGGTTCTTTGAGTTTGAGGAACTAAAAAAGGAAGTTTTAAATTCTGCACCCATTGACGGGCTGTTACTATTAAAGCCACAATTACCAAAACTGAAAGCAAAATCAGCAAGCCCACGGGTTTTCCGGACAAGCTTTTATTTTTATCTTTTGAATCTGACTGAACTTCATTATCATTTAGTAAGATATCATCTTCTGGTAAAAATTCATTAGGCATATTCACCAAAATAATAATAAAAATCTTACTAAATTATATCACGACTGCTTCTTATCGTCAACAAAGTCTATTATAGCTTTTAGCTAACTTTAACCAATCTTTAAGAGAGAGTTCTTGAGCCCTAATTTTTTCATTTAATTGACTTTGGGAAAAGACTTTGTCCAGCTGATCAGTATTTAAATGCAAGCTGTTCTTTAAATTATTATGTAGCTGTTTGCGTTTACTGCAAAAACCGGATCTTATTACCTGCCAAAATACTTTTTCCGGCACTTCTTTGGCAAAAGGAAAGGCGTGAATCTTTTCTATCCTTAAGATTGCTGAATCTACTTGAGGCACAGGCCAAAAACTTTCCTTGGATATTATTTTAATCAAAACAGGTTTACTATAAAGCTGAATTGATAAAGCCAGCAGACTCATTTTTCCAGGGGCAGCGCAAATTCTTTGAGCCACTTCCTTTTGTAATAACAAAGTCATGGCTTGAGGTTTAAAATCGCTGGTTAAAAATTTTTTTAAAAAAACTGAAGAGATAGCATAAGGAAGATTAGCTACAATTTTATAATTTTGAAATTTTTCAACTGTTCTTTTTCTTGATAACAAATTCTCCATCTTTAATTTTAGGATATCCCCTTCAATGGCCTGCAGGTTATTATAAAATTTTTCTAAATTTTTTACTATCTTAAATAACTTTTTATCCAGCTCCACTGCTATAACCTCTTTAGTTTTATTACATAACTTGTCGGTTAAAAAACCAAAACCCGGACCGACTTCTATGATTGTATCTTGAGGGGAAATGTTAGCTGCCTTAATCATCTCCTCAATCACTTTTTGCTCAATACAAAAATTCTGCCCCTTTAATTTATCCGGTTTTAGTCCTGTTTTTTTTATTAAAAATTTGGTTTGTTTTAATAAATCCATAAAGGATAAATACTAAATTCTAATTTCTAAATCCTAATACCCATTCGGCCGTGAGCTCGCCTCCGTGTTGAGTCGGCATCGAGACAAACCGAACGGTATTTAGTACTTAGAATTTAGGATTTAATTTTATCGTGCCTTTTCTTAAAACTTTTATCTGACTATCTATAACATTAACAATAGTTGAAGTTTTTCGTCTAGGCAATACACCTGCATCAATAATTAAATCTGGTTGATATTTTTTATTCTTAAAACTTTTTAAAACTTTTCTTGCAGTATAACATTCTTTTTGATCAGCAAAGTTAGCGCTAGTAGCCGTAACTGGTCGGCCTAATTTTTTAACTATTTTAGTAATCAGTTGATTGGAAGAAATTCTCAAAGCAATCGAATTTTGAGGTAATTGACCTTTTTGCTGAAACTTTTCTATGACTTTGGTGGGCTCTAAAACTAAAGTTAAAGGTCCTGGCCAATATTTTTTGGCAAGTTTTAAAGAAAATTTATCAAACTTAATTAATTTTTTAGCCATCTTAAAATCACTTACTATAATTGACAGTGGTTTTTTAAAACTTCTGCCTTTAATCTGATAAATTTTCTTTAGGGCTTGGGGATTAGAAAAATCAGCTCCCAGTCCATAAGCTGTTTCTGTGGGATAAACAATTATTTTGCCTTTCTTTAATATTTTGACTGCCTCATTTACGATAAAACTTTCGGCTGATTTACTTAATTCCCGTTTTTTCATATAAACCCTGCTTAGGTAATAAATTAACAAATAAAGAAGCAAAAGCCGCTAAAATAAAGATGAAATTTAGTGATAAATAGTTTAATAGAAATAATACAATCACAATAACTATAATACGTCCGCTATGTAAATACATTTCTCTTAATGTTGAATATTCATCAACGTAATGACCGCTATCCGCCATTTTTTCATAAACCAAAGCGCTAAAGGGAGTTCTTAAAATCACCATAGCGAAATTATGATAAGTTGAAGCAAAGAATATTTGCACTGCCGTGGTGATAAATATTTTAACAATCCAGCCAACTGAATATAAAATTGAACCCCAACCCACCAGTTTCCTTTTATCAAAACGATCCGTGTAGTCTCCAATAATTAATTTTAAAATCACAGCTACAAAAGTAATAACGGAACTTAATAGACCAACGGTTAAAAATTCACCGTTTAATAATTGCCAAATAAAAATCGGCCATAACACTCCGCCAATCCAATTTTCCGCTCCATCAGCCATATAAGCCACCATCATTTTACGGTTTTTGTGAGCAAAATATTCTTTCCAGGTTTTTAAATAACTCCAACTGAATTTTTCTTTAACCTTGGGTAAAAAAATTAAAGGAATAATAGCCACAAAAATTAAAATTATTACAATCACAAAAACAAAATCAAAACCATAGTTTTTAATTAAAAAACCAGAAATAACCGGAATAATAATTCCTAAAATTGAAGAAATGGAACCCAACAAACCGATTTGCCTACCTCTAATTTTTTTTTGTGAAAATTTTGTAAAGTCCGTATGAAAAGGAACCCAAAAAAGCATGCGATAAAAAGTTAATGCCAAGGCAGCAATAACAACCCAAAACAAAAGATTATTGGAAAAATTATAAGAAGCAAAATAAAACAAAGCTAAAAATGGTAAAGAAGCAATTATAGAATTCTTTATGCCAATATAATTTATCATTTTAACCCCCAGGGCCACTGAAAATACATAAAGAGCCCAGGTGACTAAATACCAAATGATAGTTTTTTCTAAACTATGAAAATTGAGTAATAAAAAAATTGGGTAAAACAACCCCGTAAAACCCATGGCAATCAAAACAATTGTACGTGAAGTATATAAAGAAGCTAAACCGGGTGGTAAGATATTCTTTTGATGATAACGAGAAATTATTGACATTAAAAAATCAAATAACTAAATTAACAAGTTTATCTTTGATGTAAATAAACTTTTTAATTTCCTTGCCTTTAAGATGTTTTTTAATTTGTGCTTGCTTATTAACTAATTCTTTTAGTTCTTTTTCACCTACACCTCTTTTAACCTGTATAGTTGCTCTAAGTTTTCCGTTAACTTGAATAACAACAGTTACTTTTTCATCAATAACTAATTTAGGATCAAACTTAGGCCAGCTTTCTTTAAAGATTGATCTTTTATGGCCTAATTTTTGCCATAATTCTTCAGCTAAATGAGGCGCAAAGGGCGCTAACAATTTTACCAATGTTTCCAATTGTTTGGCAGTCAACTTTTGCTGAGGAGAAGTAAAATAATTTACTAATTCCATCATCGCGGAAATAGCTGTGTTAAATTTTAGCTCTTCTATATCTGCCGTAACTTTTTTTATGGTTTTATTTAATAAACGTTCTGTTTTTTCATCAGCGGATGATGAAGGTGATTTAAAGAAATTAATCAGTTTATAAACTTTTTCCAAAAATCTTCTAATTCCCATAATATTTTTACTGTCCCAAGGTTTATGATCTTCTAAAGGTCCCATAAACATTTCATACATTCTCATGGTATCTGCGCCGTATTCCTCAACAACTTTATCGGGATTAATGACGTTTTTCCAGCGCTTGCTCATTTTACGGCCGTCTTCTGCCAGAATAATCCCCTGGTTTCTGATTTTTAAAAAGGGTTCGCTAAAATTTAAAAAACCTGCATCTCTTAAAGCTTTGGTAATAAACCGCGCATAAATAAGATGACCAACCGCATGCTCCATTCCGCCGACATATAAATTAACTGGCAGCCAATATTTTATTTTTTTCTGATTAAAAATTTCCTTGCTATTTTGCGGATCGCAAAATCTTAAAAAATACCAAGCCGAACAAACAAAAGTATCCATCGTATCTGACTCACGTCTGGCAGCACTGCCGCACTTTGGACATTTAACCTGATGGAATTTTTTTGAACGGACTAAAGGTGATTCTCCAGTCGGTTTAAAATCCACATCATCTGGCAGTAACACTGGCAAGTCTTTTTCTGGAACTGGAACAACACCACATTTATCACAATATATAATAGGAATTGGCGCACCCCAATAACGTTGACGACTGACCAGCCAATCGCGTATTTTATATTGCGTTTGAGCTTTACCTAATTTTTTTCTTTCTAAAATACTAATTACCTCTTTAATTGCTTTTTCAGTAGGCCATCCATCCATAGCAAAATCTCCACAACCATTAGAATTAATTACTTCTCCCTCTTCTTCCATTGCCTGGGGTAAAAATCCTCCATTTTCAATATATTCATCTTTAATATAATTAGGGTTATATACAACTACCTTCTTATTTAAATGATACTTATCAGCAAACTCCCAATCTCTCTGATCATGCGCTGGCACAGCCATAATCGCACCAGTGCCATAACTAGTTAAAACATAATCGGCAAGCCAAATAGGAATTTCTTTTTTAGTGGCAGGATTAATTGCTTTAATGCCTTTTAATTCCACGCCTGTTTTTTCTTTAGCTAAATCTGTCCGTTCCATTTGATTTTTATTCCGTGCTTGCTTGATATATTTTTCAACTTCTGGCCAGTTAGTAATTTTCTCCTTTAATTCTTGGATTAACTGATGTTCAGGCGCCAGCACCATATAAGTTGCACCAAACAAAGTATCAGGACGAGTGGTAAAAACTTCAATGATTCGTTTTGAATTTGAAACTTGGAATTTAATAAGAGCTCCTTCTGATCTTCCGATCCAATTTTTTTGAGCATTTTTTAAAGCCTGTGACCAGTCTAATTTGTCAATCTCTTTTAAAAGTTCTTCGGCGTATGCTGTAATTTTAAAAAACCACTGTTCTAAATCTTTCTGTATTACCTGATGATTGCAACGTTCGCACTTGCCATCAATTACCTGTTCATTGGCTAAAACCGTTTTACAATCCTTGCACCAATTAACCGGCGCTTTCTTTTTATAAGCCAAATCTTTTTTATAAAGCTGTAAAAAAAGCCATTGCGTCCAACAATAATAATCAGGATCAGAGGTATTTATTTCCCTGGACCAATCATAAGAAAAACCCAGGGATTTTATTTGCTGACGAAAATATTCAATATTCTTTTTTGTTGACTTTTGCGGATGAACTTTTTGCTGGATGGCATAATTTTCCGCCGGCAGACCAAAAGCGTCCCAACCAATAGGATGCAAAACATTAAAACCGTTCATTCTCAAATACCTGGAATAAATATCAGTAGCGGTGTAACCTTCTGGATGACCAACATGCAAACCTTCGCCCGAAGGATAAGGAAACATATCCAAGACATACTTCTTGAAATTTTTAGAAAAATCAACGGCCTGATTAAGCGGCTGTTGTTCCCATTTTTGTTGCCATTTACCTTCAATTTTTTTATGATTATAATAAGTTGTCATAAAAAATATATATCTTTAAGATAAGTTTTATTTTAGACTAATTTACCTTACTTTACAAGTAAAAACTTTGACCAAAGATAGTAATTATGTTATTTTATTAAACATAAAATTTAACGAAAAATATATTTCTTCAGAATTTAAACAAAAACTCCTAGTCACCCTATTAAAAGTATTGAAAATTACAAGCAAATTTAAAAAACCTTTGCTTTTAATAGGGAAAATTTTACTTTGGCCGTGTTTCATCTTATATAAAATCACTTTTTATACTGTTTTTTTGCCGGCTTACAAATTAAACCGTCAGCTAAAAAAAATAATAGCTAGCTTTGCTTCCAAAAATCAAGATGCTTCCAAAAATCACAGCTATTATTTACCCTTAATAATAATTGTTTTAATCGGTTTATTAGGAGTAATCAATAATTTACAGGCCAAGCCAATACATCCCGAAAAATACGGACAAAAAAATATTCTTTATAAAATCACTAATGTGGGTGAATATTTTACTGATGAAGATTTAGAAAGTGAAATAGAAGAAGGGCCTTTGTCCGAAGAATTGTCTCCGGTTTCTTATCTTGCTGAAGAAGCTTTAACCGAAGAGTCGCCGGCTGCAACCGTGGAAGAAAAAATTGATTCATTGGTTGCTACCACCCAAGATGAATCAGCTCTTATTTCTCCGGAAATCACCGATCCCGAAGCTATTACTAAAAAAAGGGATAAAGTAATTAATTACACCGTTGAAAGTGGTGACACTATTTCTACTATTGCCAAAAATTTTAATATCAGTGTGGTAAGCATGCTCTGGGAAAATAATTTATCTTATTACTCCACTATTAAACCCGGACAAACTCTAAAAATTTTACCAATCAGTGGTATTAGTCATAAAATTAAATCAGGAGATACTTTACAAAAAATCGCCAAGACCTACCAGGCAGACGTAGAAAAAATTATTGAATTCAATAAACTAGCTTCTGCCACTGATATTCAAGCTGGTCAATCTATTATTATTCCTGAAGGAGTCAAACCAGTTGCCTATACCGCCACTGTCACAAAAGCTCCTTCTATTATAAATATTTTTACTCCATCAGTTCAAAGTGGTTCTAAATTACAATGGCCTACTAATTCTCGCCGCATTACTCAATACTTTCGTTGGCGACATGCTGGTTTAGATATCGGCAATAAAACAGGTCAACCAATTTATGCGGCAGAGTCTGGCCGAGTAGAACAAGCTGGCTGGAGCAGCGGAGGATACGGCTATTTTGTTATTATTAATCATGGAGGGGGTTTAAAAACTTTGTATGCTCATGCCTCCAGAATTTTAGTTAAAGTAGGAGAAGCAGTTAGCCGTGGTCAGGTTATTGCTGCTATTGGCTCTACTGGATATTCCACCGGACCGCATCTGCATTTTGAAGTTAGAATTAATGGGGTAAAGACTGATCCTTTACAATACATTCGCTAATTTTAACCGTCTTAGTTTTCCATCGCCTGCCCTCGTAGCTCAATTGGATAGCCCCGCACCAATCTCGTTATTTATTAATCTAAATTCTAATCTTATAATCTCTCTTGCTGTCCCTGTGGTGAAATGGATATCACAACGGGCTTCGGACCCGTAATTGGAGGTTCGAATCCTCCCAGGGACACCAAAAGAAATTATAAAATAAAAAATTATTGGTGCGGGGTCGGACCAGAAGGTTCTAGGTTCAAATCCTAGCGGGGGTACCAATCACAAATTTATTTTAATATGAAAACTGATCAACTTGCTCAATTGATTTGGGATTATCATCATTTAAATCATAAACTAGAAAAAGCTGATTGCATTTTGGCTCTAGGCAGTCATGATCTGCGAGTAGCTGAAAAAGGTGCACAATTATTTCTAGACAAATATGCACCCTTACTTATTTTTTCTGGTGGATTAGGAAATCTCACAGAAAATACTTGGCATGAGCCAGAAGCTGATAAATTCGCTCAGATCGCAATAAATATGGGTATTCCGAAAAATAAAATACTTATAGAAAATAAGTCTACTAATACAGGAGAAAATATAAAATTTACCAGAGAACTTTTAGCCAAACATCATATTAAAACAAAGAAAATAATTGTGGTTCAAAAACCGTATATGGAAAGGAGAACTTATGCAACCTTTAAAAAGGTCTGGCCAAATAAAAAAATTATAATAACTTCTCCTCAAATATCATTTGAAGAATATCCTACCAAAGAAATTTCTAAAAAAGACGTAATTAATATTATAGTGGGAGACTTGCAACGTCTTAAAATATATCCCTCAAGAGGTTTTCAAATATCTCAAGAAATACCGGATGATGTCTGGGATGCTTATAAACAACTTGTAAAAATAGGTTATACAAAACACTTAATAAAATAATAGACTACTAAAAAACACAGTTAAGAATTTGACTGTGTTTTAGATTAATAAAATTCATTCTGATCTCTTGGGTTTTTTTATAAGTCTAAAAACTGGCGGTATTAAAGTGACAAAAATAATCCCCAAGATGAATAAAGTAAAGTTATCTTTGACAAAAGGCAGATTACCGAAAAAATATCCGCCAAAAATAAAAATTCCCACCCACAAAAAACCGCCTAAAATATTATAAACAATAAACAGCCAATAATTCATTCTGGCCATACCTGCTACAAAAGGCACAAAAGTCCGAAGAAAAGGCACGAACCTGGCTAAAACAATAGTCTGACCGCCATATTTTTGATAGAAACGAAAAGCGCGCTCAAGATATTTCTTATTAAATAAACGAGAATCTTCTTTATTGAATATTTTTGGCCCAATAAAATGACCCAACCAATAATTTACTGTATCTCCCACAACTGCGGCTAAAAACAAAAGACCGAACAATAATCCCACTTTTAATAAACCCATGGCAGCTAAAGTTCCTACCACAAATAATAAAGAATCACCTGGTAAAAATGGTGTTAAGACTAAACCTGTCTCGCAAAAAATGATTAACCAAAGAATCAGATAAGTCAAAAAACCATAATCATTAACAATTAAAAGTAGATAATCATCTAAATGAATAATAAAATCTGTAAAGTGAGAAATTCCTAACATGATTTTATGATAATAAAAAGCGCCAGCTAATTAAGCGCCATATTGATCACCGTTTTTATATCTTGGGTAGAGTCTGCAAATAATATTCTACCACCTCTTTTTCAACTAATCCCTCTTTAAGTAATCGTCTTAAATCTTGCTGTAAGGTAAACATGCCTTCATCAGCGCTGGTTTGAATGGCAGTTTTTATTTGGGGGATCTTGTTTTCTCTAATAATGTTAACAATGGCCGGATTATTAATTAAAACTTCTCTAGTTGCTATTCTGCCACCACCCTTTTTAGGCAGTAACTGCTGGCTAATAACCCCGTTTAAAGATAAAGACAACTGTAATCTGATTTGATTTTGTTGAAAGGGAGGAAAAACATCAACAATGCGATCAATAGTCTGGCTGGAATTATAAGTATGCAAAGTGGCTAAGACCAAATGTCCGGTTTCAGCTAAAGTTAAAGTAGCGGCAATAGTTTCCAAATCACGCATCTCACCCACCATAATAACATCTGGATCCTGGCGAACCACGTGTTTTAAAGCGCTTTGAAAGCTTATCATATCAGTGCCTAACTGACGTTGCATAATAATGCTTTTTTCTGGTTTAAAAATATATTCAATAGGATCCTCTAAAGTAACAATGTTCACTGCTCGCTCATTGTTTATCTGATTAATCATGGCTGCCAGAGAAGTAGATTTGCCGCAACCAGTAGGACCAGTAACCAAAACTAATCCCTGACGAGCACAAATCATATCATAAACTACTCTTGGTAAACCCACTTCTTCCATCGTCGGTACATCAGAAGAAATAATTCTGGCTACCAACCCAACATTATCTTTCTCCCATAAAATGTTAACACGAAAACGTGAACCATCACTGGTTTCATAAGAAAAATCCAGATCACGACGTTTTATAAATTTCTCCTTTTGATTAGGGGTTAGTAAAGAAAAAATAAATTTTTCCAGCTCTAGTTGATTAAGAATTTCTATCTTAGGAATGGGTGATAACTGGCCATTGATTCTTAAAATAGGCGGCTTACCCACTATTAAATGGATATCCGAAGCCTGTTTTTCTACCGCTGTTTCAAAAAATTTATTGATATTCATATAATTATTATAGCAAAAAATTTTAAAATTGTCTGCAACAAAAAAACCTTGTACCATCAAGCTTGATTCGATACAAGGTTTTTTATAATCAAAGGATAATTTATTTCAAAAATGTTGATTTATAATTCTGTCTTAAATCAATAACTCCTTTAGCTAAAAACTGTCTAATTAATTCAAAACTGCCAAAGAAAACAGTTACAAAAAATAGATTTCCTGCTAAAGTGTTTTTAAAGAATGGCACCGCTAAAGTATAACATAACATCAAACCAGACCAATTATGGGCATACCAAGGAGAAAATAACCAGACTGCTAAATTAGTGACAATAAAAAAGCTTAAAGAAATTACCAAAGTAGCAGTTAACACATTCAAAACACTCTTACTTTTTCTGATTATTATGCCAACTACACCTGCCAGCATTATACAACTGTACACCGCCAGCATTAATTTCCAATCATAAAAACCTATCAAGATATCTGTTAACAACATTACCGCTATTGGCAGAATAATTGCCCATCTTTTAGATAGATAATAACCAGCAAATAAAGCTATAGCTGCCACTGGGCTAAAATTTGCTGGATGTGGTGCTAGTCTCATAACCAGACCAACAATAAATAAAATTAAAATTCCCAAAATTAAAGTTTTACTTTTCATATAGTTGATATTATAAAAAATTATTAATTAAAATTCACTTTCGCTAAATTGCCATTCTATTCTTTCTTTGCCTGTAAGTTTATATTGATCGGCACCGACAGCAGCAAATTCTCCATTAATATAATACTGCCAATATTTATTATTCTGACCATTAACTTTATCCCCTATTTGAGTGACTAGCATACCTAAATCGCCGTAATCCTGGGTTTTAAAAGCTAGATCATTTTCCTCGGCAACTTTGGTAAGTAAATCCAAAACTGTTTGATCTTGGGAAATAATTAAATTCTGAATCTCTCTGATATTATTCTCGTCAAACTTGATTGAAATAGTAATATCAGATAATTCCTGCTGTTCTTTATTCTCCACGGTTGAGTTTTGAACAACGGGATTTAACTGATAACTTTGACCAGCAAAAAACCCTACCACCAAAAAAATTAAAGCAATGATAACAAATTTAATATTTTTCATAATTTATTATTAAATTCTTAATATTCTATACCTTCTCTGGCTTTAAGGCCTTCATTAAAATAATGTTTAACTTCCTTCATTTCTGTGATTAAATCTGCTTTGGCTAAAACTTGAGGAGTTGCATTACGGCCGGTTAAAATCAATTCTATCTGGGAAGGTCTTTTTTCCAGAATTTTCAAAAACATTTCCAGTTCCACTAAACCTAAATGAATGGCTGGATTGATTTCGTCCAGAATCAATAAATCTACGGTGGCCTCATTGAATAATCTTTCAATAATGTTTAATCCCCTTAAAGCTTCAGCTTTGTCCTCTGCTTCTACGCCAAATCTAAAAACTTTTTTCAGGGGATCAAATCTTTGCTGACCAGTGACAAAATACTGAAAATTATTACCTATTAACTGGTCTAAAACTTTTCTTTCATTATAAAAATCTCCGCCTTTATCAAAATAAATAATAGCTATTTTTTTATTATTACCCAACGCTCTAATAGCCAAACCTAAAGCCGCTGTTGTTTTACCCTTACCATCGCCGGTATAAACATGAATTTTGCCAAAGGTGTTTTCTGACATATTATCCACATCAAATTTTTAAATAAATTTTTTCCACCACGGTTTTTTATGATGATCCAGTAAATTGACCGCTTGTCCGACTTTCTGCCAAAACGAACGTTTTTTTCTTTTGCTGATAATTATAAAGATGATTAACAAAATTACTAAAGCAGTAAAACTAATTATAAACCATAAATACATTTTGGACAAAAATGATCCCTCTTTAGGAAAGACTCTCATCTCTAAAGGAACTTTAATAGCAGCAATAGCATTAAACTCACGTTTATCTAAATTTTGAGCCAAAATGGAAATATTGGTTATATAAACGCCTGTGTAACGTGGCTTTATGGTAATTTCTACTCTCTGGCTTTCAGTTGGATCCAAACGCAGAGACTGCGGTTGAATAACAATCTGATCAGTAAGTTCATCGCTGTAAAGATTATAAATCAAAGGCGATGGTGAAATATTTTTAACTGTCAATGTTTGAGTTTTAGAACTCTTTACTTCTGACTGAAAAAACAATTTAGTGGGAGTAACGGCAATTCCTGCTGCTGAAACTGTTAAAATCCATCCTAAAGTAACAAATAAAATTAATAATATTCTTTTCATAATAATCATTTGAGAAAAATTGCTTTAATTTCTAGAAGCCCAAAAAATCAAACTGCCATTTTTTTGACCACTGCTGTTGAAATCTTCTGGAACTCTTAAATCAACCTCTACCTCCTTTGACTGATTAACACCATAATTATCGCTATAATCTTCCCACAAAGATTCATTTAAGTAAGTATTTCCTTCAAATAAAGAATCTCCGCTAACTATAGCTTCTAGATGAAAAGTAACTGTACCGTTATTAATAACCGTAAGATTATTGAGAGTATTTCCACCAGGCCTTAAAGTGCCAAAATCCAAATCAGTAGGATCAATAATAAAGGATAAATAATCTGTGGGAGTAGAATTATCAATATTCACAATCATGTTCACTGTTTGGGAAATGCCGCTACCGACCACTAAACTTAATCTGGGACTGCGGATAAAATTCTGTTTTTCAGCGTATATTTTATAAGCACCAACTTCAGCAAAAGAAACAGTAACTTGCCCACTGGGATTAGTAGTCAAAGTTTGACTGCCAGCGTACACTGTGGCTTCATTAGCAGCTAACCAATCGTTTTCATTAAAATATTCTACAGTGACTGTAACTTCTTCTCCTAGTTGAACCTGATCGTTGGATAAACTTATCTTTAATGGTTGATAGCCCCATTCACTGTAAGCCCATAATACTTCATCTCCTTCTTCCAAAATATAATCATTGGCACCAACCATAGGTGAAAGCCAATTAACCCGATACATCCAACCAAAAGTGCCGGTGGCAACTTCATTATTAATAGCTACCAAATATGAACCCCAGCTGGTTTGTTCAATTTCATAAGTATAACCACAAACAGTAGCACCGTTTTCCACAATCTCTAAGGCATTAGCCGCTTCTACTTCTGCGTCACAATAAGTATTATTTGCTCCTTCAATTCTTAAATGATGTAATTGAGAATCGGAGGAAGAAGGCTGATAATAGCTGACTGGATAAAATTTAGCAACTAAAGCTATGGCGGCATAAGCAGTCATTAAAGGATTGCCTTGAGTATCAGAAGCTATCCATTTAAACGAACCGTCAGCTAAACCTAAAGATTCTAAATGACCGAGAGGATTATTTTCTCCTTGTATCCAGGTTAAGGGATCGTCTCCTAGTTTATAAATGGCACTGATTACCCAGGCATCAGAACCAGAATCTGATTGACCGCCCTCAGTAAAAGCAAAGCCGCCGTCTGGATTTTGCTGCGCGTGTAAATAACTGACAGCTGACTGAATCTGACTATTATTCGACAAAAGACCGGCATCTAACAAAGCCATTATAGCAGCTGCCGTATCATTAGTATCACTTTCAGTTCCTGGTGCATAACTCCAGCCGCCGTCTGGATTTTGATTAGTTAAAATAAAATTTTTGCTGTCTTGAATAATGTTATCGCTGATTTCTACGCCAGCTGACCGTAAAGCCAGAATAGCCCAAAAATCATCGCTTAATAAAGACGGTGAACCGATCTGATTATTCTGATAATAATTACTAAGTCCTTGAATAAAGTCAGTGCCGTTATAATTGTAGGGATTCTGACTAGCTGCGGTTAAAGCTAGAACGGTTTTAGAAAAATCATTAGCAGAAGATCCACTAAAATTATCCAAATAACTCAAATCTAGATTACTGCTACCGCTGGCAGCTAAAGCCATAGTAATCCATTGATCCTGGGTTTGGGCTAATAAATAATCAATTGTTAGTTGACTGACTTCTGCTTTAACTAATAAGCTAGCAGGGAAACTGATTATGACCATTAAAATAGTCATAAATAAAATTTTAATTCTGGCTTTCATAATTTTTATTTAATACTTTTTAATATTGAATAAATCCATAAAATTACCCCTCTTTTTTAAGAGAGGGGTAATTATCTTTTATTTTTTCAAAGAGTCTTTTTAAAACCCCTTGAGAAAACAAAAGATGAAAATTACTACCCCTCTTTAACGCGAAAAGTAAGGTAAGTAAAATTATAATAATCCAGGATCAGTTCTCTGGCTAATCAACCTTGAGTTTAGACTTCGACTAAGCTCGGTCGAAGTCCCGAAGGGCTTATATTAAAACCCTTAGAAAATCAAGGTTAAATTACAGTAGCGCGACTGCTGAGGAATATTCTCGAACTTCGAGCTTGTCGAGAAGTCACCCCATTCCCTGATCGCCCCTTGTCAAGCTGAGCTTGACAAGGCTGAATTTATTTCAATTAACAATAAACATTGTATACCAAAACTCAACCGAATGCAAAAAATTAAGAACAACCACTGGTACTGCCACAATTCATACACCGGTAACAGGACCCGTTTCTAACCATCATAGAACCGCAAGTATCGCAAATCGGAGCATCAGATTGCATATCAAAAGTTTCTTTATCACCTCTTAAATCCATAGTCACCTGTTGATAAATTATGTTCTCTTCCTCTGTATCTTCATTAACATTCTTTTCATGTTTAATAGCTTCTTCATCAGCCACTTTTGTCAGTTTTTCTAAATCACTTTTGCCATTGCCATTAGTTAGCGACTCCACATTATTAAGCCCTACATACATCAAATCTTCCGGCGGCAAAAATTTTAAAGCCAACCATCTAAAAATATAATCCACGATTGATTTAGCTATTCTAATATTAGGATTATTAGTAAAACCAGAAGGTTCAAAACGGGAATGAATAAAACGATTAACTAAAACTTTTAAAGGCACGCCATATTGCAATCCCACAGAAACAGCTGTGGCAAAAGAATCCATCAAGCCAGAAATAACACTGCCTTCTTTAGACATAGTAATAAATATTTCCCCTGGTACTCCGTTTTCATACAAACCTACGGTCATATAACCTTCATGATTAGCAATGGAAAATTTATGAGTGATGGCTTGCCGTTCATCCGGTAATCTTTTTCTGGCAGGCTTTATTACCTCGCTTTTAACTTTTGCTTCACCATCAAGTGAAGTAGTAAGTGGTTGAGTACGTTTAGAACCATCACGATAAATAGCAATGGCTTTTATACCGAGTTTCCAAGCAGTCAAATAAACTTCTTCTATATCTTCGGTTGTAGCTTCATGGGGCATATTAACAGTTTTAGAAATTGCCCCAGAAAGAAACGGTTGCACTGCTCCCATTATTTTTATATGCCCCATATAATGAATACTACGTTTACCTTTTTTAGGTTTAAAGGCGCAATCAAAAACAGGTAGATGCTCCTCCTTTAACTTAGGCGCCCCCTCAATAGTTTCGTTTTCATCAATATATTCTAAAATACTATCAATTTCTTCCGGTAAATAACCTAAATTTTTCAAAGCTAAAGGCACAACACTATTAACAATCTTCATCATCCCACCCCCTACCAACCATTTATATTTAACCAAGGCAATATCCGGTTCAACACCGGTAGTATCACAATCCATTAAAAAACCAATAGTACCAGTAGGAGCAAGTAAAGAAACTTGAGCATTTCTAAAACCTGCCTGCTTGCCAAAAACCAAAGCTTTGTCCCAAACCTCTTTACCGGCCTGCAATAAACTAGCTGCTACTCCTCTGTTGTCAATTTTATTGGCAGCAACCTGATGCATACCAATAACTTTTAACATTGGCTCTTTATTTAGCTCAAAATATTTAAAAGGTCCTTTAAAAGCAGCGGTTTTTGCTGATTGTAAATAAGCCTGTCCAGTCATTAAAGAAGTGATTGCTGCAGCATAATTGCGGCCTTCATCACCGTCATAACCCAAACCCAAACTCATTAATAGTGCTCCTAAATTAGCATAACCTAAACCCAATGGTCTAAAATCATAAGAAGTTTGAGTAATGGCTGGTGTGGGGTAACTGGCGTTATCCACGATTATTTCTTGAGCAATAATAATTATTTCTACTGCTTTTTTAAAAGATTCAATATTAAAGCCATTATCTTTGTTTCTGAATTTCATTAAGTTAAGTGAAGCTAAATTACAGGATGAATCATCCAAAAACATAAATTCACTGCAAGGATTAGAGGCATTAATGCGTCCGGAATTAATACAGGTATGCCATTCATTAATGATAGTATCAAACTGTAAGCCGGGATCACCGCAAATCCAAGCAGCTTCGGTTATTTGCTTCATTAAATCTCTGGCACGGTAAGTATCAGCTGCTTCTTTAGTTTTTACATATCTGGTTTTCCATTGACCGTCATTTTCCACGGCCTGCATAAACCCATCAGTAACGCGCACGCTATTATTGGCATTCTGAAAAAAAACAGAAGCATAAGCTTCACCATTTAATGTTCCGTCATAACCCATTTCTATTAAAGCCCAGGCCTTTTTTTCTTCTAAAGCTTTACAATTAATAAATTCTTTTATATCCGGATGATCAATGTTTAAAATAACCATTTTGGCCGCTCTTCTGGTTTTGCCGCCTGATTTGATTACTCCGGCAAAAGCATCAAAACCCTTCATAAAAGATACTGGTCCAGAAGCTTTACCAGAAGAATCAGACAGATATTCTTTAGAGGATCTTAAAACAGAAAGATTAGTGCCGGTACCAGAGCCATATTTAAATAACATGCCTTCTGTAGCTGTTAAATTAAGAATGGAACGCATGTCGTCCTGAACAGAATTAATAAAACAAGCACTGCATTGTGGGTGCTCGCTTAAACCAACATTATACCAAACCGGTGAATTAAAAGCGGCGTACTGGTTAATTAGTAAATAGGTTAATTCTTTCTCATAAATATCCGCGTCCTCCTCTGTTTTAAAGTAATTCTGCTCTTTGCCCCAAGAGGTAATGGTCTTAGCTACCCGATCCACCATCTGTTTAACGCTTGTTTCTCTTTCTTTAGTGCCTAGACGGCCGCGAAAATAATGGGAAACAGCAATGTTAGTGGCGGTCTGCGACCAAGAACTGGGGATTTGCACCTCCTTTTGGGAAAAAACTACCTCTCCTTTGTCATTGGTAATAGAAGCTTCTCTAAATTCCCAATTAACTTCCTCATAAGGATGCATGCCTTCTTTGGTGAAGTGTCTTTTTACCTCTAAACCTCCTGTTTTTTTACCAGTTGAAACAAAATTATCATGATTATCCTTAAATTCCTCTTCCTCGGCTGTTTTAACGGCATAATCTTCGGTAAATTTCTCATCAGCTGAAGTTGAATATAAAGCCATAAGTATAATTTATATAAAAAATTGCTTTTCAGCTTAATTATTCCTTAATTTGAGATAATTTGAGACTACTAGATGTAGTAGTCCCAAGGGTTATTATAACACTATATATTGATTTTTTCTTGTCCTTGTGGATAAACCAAAACGCAACCTTAATTATAACCGACTCTGACAAAAAAAACAAACATAGCTGTTTTTAAATAATTTCTACAGGACAATCAGCTGAATTTTTAAGTTTTTCTGCGTCCTCTTTTGAGCCTATAATACTGCCATAATGCATAGGAATGGCTAATTTTGGCTTAATAACCTCTAAAGCCGCCACTGCTTCTTGCCAAGTCATCACATAAGTCCCGCTGACTGGTACCATCGCAATATCAATATGAGAAAGCTTTGCCATTTCTGGAATATTATCAGTATCACCAGCATGATAAATCCTTACTCCCTGAATTTCTACAATATACCCAACTTTTTCATCTTCTTTAGGATGATAAACCATTCCAGTAGAACGGAATTTATCTAAATTATAAGCCGGCACTGTTTCCACTTTTATGCCATCCAAAGCCAAAGCCTGATTCGGATAAACATAAATTATCTCCTTTACTTTTAAAGTTTTAAGATGTTGCTGGCACTGAGCCGGAGCAATGACTATAGTCTCGGGAGCAATGATCTTTTTAAGGTCATTAACACTGCAATGGTCAAAATGCTCATGGGTAATTAAAATAAAATCTGCTTTTTCCACCTGCTCTGCTTTAAGATTGCTGGGATCAAGGTAAATAACCTTATTTTCCGCCTTTATTCTAAAGCCACTTTGCTCAAAATGGTCAATTTTTATACCAAGATAATCCATACTTTTACCCTACACCTGCCCTAAATTATTGACAAGTCAATCCCCCGATTACTGGTTACCCATCCGCCTTGGCTACGCCAAAGGCGTGCCGGGCGGGCTGATTACTGATTACTGGTTACTGGTTACTAATAATACTTCTCCACATAAAACCTTACTAACTCCTCTGCTTCTGGCAAACAATTAGGATCACCTAAGCCAACCTTGGTTTTTTGCTGAACTTCCTCTAAAGTTTTAGCTCCGTCTTTAACTGCTTGTTCAATATCTTTATCAGTAATGTTTAATTCTTTATCAATTACTCTGGAGCCGCTTGCCTTAATCCTTTCTTTTTGATTTGTTCTTTGAAAATAATCATTAATAGCCGCTTCCAAAGCTTTATCACCCAAAACACTGCAATGAATTTTTCTACTGGGCAATCCTGAAAGCCGTTTAATAATATCTGTAGGAGTGATCTTTAAAGCTTCAGCAATAGTTTTGCCACCTTTTTCTGTAACCATGACAGAAAGCATGGAAGTTGCAGCAATAGCCGAAGCACAACCAAAAGTCTGCCAGAAAAACTTGGTGATTTTTTCGGTTTTGGAATCAATCTTCAACCAGACCTTCATCATGTCGCCACAAGCTGGCGAGCCAACCATGCCCAAGCCGTTGTAATCTTTGGGTGCTTCAGTGACAAAATTTTGCGGCTTAAAAAAATGTTCTCTCACTTCATCTGAATATGCCCATTCATTTCCCATAATATCCTGACCATTTATTTGAGTAGCAGCCTTGGGTTTAGAAGGTTTTGTTTTTTTAGATATTTTAGACATAAATGATTAAATTCTAAATTCTAAATCCTAAACTCCGTTCGGCTTGAGCTCGCGGCCGAAAGCTAAACAAATTCTAATTTTCTAATATTCAAATGACCAAAACTCTTTTGAACATTCAGTAATTTGGTCATTTGGATTTGTTTAGGATTTAGTGCTTAGGATTTAGGATTTTTTAAATTGACTGGTGACATTGCTCTTAATTTTTCCACTATCGGCGGAAAAACTTCCAATAAATAATCAATGTCTTCTTCAGTATTAACATGACCTAAGGAAAAACGCATACTGCCATGAGCCATTTCATAAGGATGGCCTAAAGCCATAATCACGTGAGAAGGTTCTAAAGTACCAGAAGAACAGGCCGAACCAGTAGAAGCGCAAATTCCTGCTTCATCCAAATGTAACAGCATGGCTTCGCCTTCAATATCCAAAACAGTGACATTAACATTGTTAGGCAACCTTTGTGTCGGATGACCGTTTAAAACAGTTTTAGGAATTTTTAACAGCCCGGTAATTAACTTATCACGTAATTTAATTAATCTCTGATTTTCTTTTGCTTTTTCTTTTTGTACCAATTCCAAAGCAGTGGCTAAACCGATAATACCGGCTACATTTTCCGTGCCAGCCCGTCTGCCCTGTTCCTGCCCGCCACCATGAATAAATGGATAAATCATCGTGCCTTTTTTTACATAAAGAAGTCCTGTGCCTTTAGGACCGTAAATTTTACTGCCGTTAATCGTCATTAAATCCACGCCCAACTCATCAACTTTTAATTCATAAAAACCAGCTGCCTGGCAAGCATCAGTATGCAAATATGTCTTAGGATTTTTCTTTTTAATGATTTGACTGATTTCCCTGATCGGCTGGACAGTGCCGATTTCATTATTAGCAAAGACAACAGAAACTAAAATTGTTTCCTGCCGAATTGATTTTTCCAGTTCTTCAAGTTTTACTATGCCGTCTTTATCTACTGGTAAGTATGTCACTTCAAATCCTTGGGTTTCTAAAAACTCACAAGCATGCAAAACCGCATGATGTTCTATGACCGTAGCAATAAGATGATTACCACGCCCCCGATTAGCATAAGCTGTGCCAATAAGCGCATGATTATCGCTTTCTGTGCCTGAACCTTCAAAAATAATTTCTTCCGGCTGACAACCTAAAATTGCAGCAACTTTACTGCGAGCTGTCTCCAAAGCTTTTTTAGCTTCCCTGCCTTTACTGTATAAAGAAGAAGGGTTGCCATAATTATCACTGCCAAAAGACGCCATGGCTTTTATTACTTCTGGTCTTAAATAAGTAGTGGCTGCATGATCTAAATATACTATTTTTTTATTTTTAGACATTATCTTCATCATACTATTTAACTAAAAAATTTCAAGCCCAAGAAATAAAAAATCCCCAACAAAATTTATTTCTCTTATCGGGGAACAAATCAGGATATGATCCTGGTATGTTGCTTAGAAGCTTCATTTATCCCACCAGGAAACTTTTTTACAAGCAGGAAGGCAGAAATAAGCTTCCTTTTGGATACATTCTCTTAAAAATTTACATTCCTTTCCCATTTTACGGAAATAAAGAGTATCAAAGTTATCAGTAGATCTGAGAAGAACTCCCATAATCCGAAAATCTTTTTCTGTCCATTCTTTGTTATCAGACTCACTATACCCAATAACTATGTCATTACCACTGATTATCGTACATAGTATCCCTTCTAACCCACCATCTTTATTAACAATGTATCCGACACCTTTTTCAAGACACTCTTCAGAAACAACGCAAGGTAGATCATCCTGGGCAATGACAGAGCAAACAGCTAATAAAATAGCTAAGCAGAAAAATAATCCTACTTTCAACATGATTAACCTCCTGTTGAACTTGGGTGATTTGAAATTGTGAATTGTGAAAATTTACAAGTCTAAATTAATTTAACATATTTTAATGAATTTATCAAATCTTAATAATTACTTATCTCGCCCAACCGAGTCAAACCCAACTTACGCACACAAAAAAAACAACCCCTGGCAAGACGCTAGAGGTTTTTATTATAAATAATATTTCTTTAATTAAAAAACTTTATTGATATTCTTCCAAAGCTTTATTTAAATTAATATTTTTCAAAGATTTTTCCACTAAAGCTTCTTTTTTAAGCTGTGGCAGTTCATCAAAATAAGTTGCTTTGCGTTCTTGATAAAATAAACCAAGAGGAATTTTATGGCCAAGCTCCAAAGATTTTTGCCAGGCCAGCTTTTTATTAGTGGGCTGGTAATTGGTTTCTTCTAATTTATAAACCCGCTCACGAAACCAGGCAAAAGTATTTAAATGATTAAAGGTTATGCAGGGCTGGAAAACATCAATTAGAGCAAAGCCCCTATGTTTAATACCGTTAATGATTAAACTGGTTAAATGTTCTGTTTCGCCGGCAAAGCCCCTGGCCACAAAAGAAGCGCCATTAGAAAGAGCCAAAGCCAAAGGATTAATGGGTTCCTCAATATTGCCAAAAGGCGTGGATTTACTTTTAAAGCCTTTAACAGAAGTAGGTGAAGTTTGGCCGGTAGTTAAGCCATAAATCTGATTATCATGAGTTAAATATAAAACATCCACGTTTCTGCGGCAGGCATGGATAAAATGCGAAAGGCCAATGCCAAAACTGTCGCCATCACCGCCAATAGCAATAACTGCTTTTAATTTATGATTGGTCCAACGAATAGCTTCGGCGCAAGGAAGCGGCCTGCCATGTAAAGCGTGTAAAATATAACCTTTAATAAAGTTAGCGCCGTTTGAATTACAGCCAATGCCAAAAGTAAAAGCCACTTCCCAAGGTTTAATCTTCATTTTAACTAAAGCTTGCCTTAAAGCCACCCAAATAGCATGGTTGCCGCAACCCGGGCACCAACTTGGCTTAACAGGAGTTTCGTAACTTTTGATATTTAAATTTTCTGGCATAATTTTATTATTTAGTAATCGGTAATCAGTAATCGGTAATCAGGAATTGAGGATGAGTATTAATAAAATTCCTTGTTACTGATTACTGGTTACTAGTTACTGATTACCGATACCCAAACTTCATAATCTCTTAACCGCTTCTATTATTTCTTCTGGATAAAAAGGACGACCATCATACTTTAATAAAGTTTTGCTGATATTTAAACCTGTTTGCTGGCGAATTAATTGTTTAAGTTGGGCAGTGTGATTGCCTTCAATAATCATTGACTTTTGCGGGTTGATGATGTTCTTGGTGAAAAATTTCACTGGAAAAGGGCAAAGATATTGCAGATGCACCACTTTAAAATTATTATTTTGTTTTAATGCTTCTAAAACCGGCATCTTAGTTGAACCCCAGCAAATAACTGTACGGCTAGCTTTTTTATTGCCGTAAATTTTAGGATCAGGCAATTCCTTAATTAAGTTCTGGATTTTTTTCGCGCGTTTAGCCATCATTCTATTTCTGGTCTTTATATCTTCAGTGCTAAACCCATATTCATCATGATCATCAGAATTGGCCTGATGCTCTCCGCCTTTTGCGCCCGGCAAACTCCTGGGAGAAATCCCCGAAGAAGTGAATTTATAACGTTTAAAATCTTTGATCTTATTAAGCTGGCTTTGAATTAAAATCTGACCGCGGTCAATTTTAATTCCTTTAGTGCTGAAAATTTTTGTTGACTGCGGGCTTTCTATCAGATATTTATCAGTTAAAATAATTACTGGCAGCTGATATTTTTCCGCCAAATTAAAAGCGCTGACTGCGGCAGTAAAAGCTTCTTGAACATCGCCCGGCGCTACCACTATTCTTAAAAATTCGCCATGCGAAGCATTAATGGCAAACAGCAAATCACCTTGACCTGTCCAGGTCGGCAAACCAGTAGCCGGGCCTGTACGCTGGCCCTCCATTAATACCAAAGGAATTTCTGCTATGCCGCTAAAGCCAAAACTTTCATTCATTAAGGCAAAACCGCCGCCAGAAGTCGCACACATAGAACGTACCCCTGTAAAAGATGCACCAATAGCCATATTAATAACAGCAATTTCATCTTCGGCCTGTTTAACTACTAAATCATAAGCGCGTTCGTTTTTAGCCATAAAGTGTAATAAAGCAGTGGCTGGAGTCATAGGATAAGCAACATAAAATTTACAACCAGCAGCTAATGCTCCTAAACCAATAGCTTCATTACCAGTGACAATTATTTTGCTAGCTGATTTTATCTTGGAGAGTTTAGCTAAAACTTTAATTTTTGAATTTGGCTTAACTGCATCATAACCTTTTTTAGCTGCTTCAATGTTCTGTTTAATAATTTCTGCTGACTTACTTTTAAAAACATCTTTGATTACCGAAACTAGTATTTTAAAATCTGCTTTGTATAAAGCTAAGCTCGCGCCCAAAGCCACAGTATCTTTCATTAAATCCGAATCGCAGATTTCTTTAGAGATTTTAGCAATGGGTATAGCTAAACTTTGAACTTTTAAATTTTTCTTTAAATTAACTTTGACTTTTTCTGGATCAAAAATAATCACACCACCTGCACTTAATTCGAGCAAATGCTTAGTTACAGTGTTTTGATCTAAGGCAACTAAAACTTCTATCTTCTTTTTTTGACTATTGACTTTATCCTTTGCTGCATGAACCTGATAAGTATTATGACCACCTCTAATTAAGGAAGGATATTCTGTATAACAAAAAACTTCCCAACCGTGTCTTAAACAGGTTTTAGCAAACATTAAACCGGTTACCATTATACCATAACCGGCCTGGCCACCTATTTTCCAGTTTATATTTTCTTTCATATTAATAACACGCTAAAACATTAATTCTCAGGCCAAAGCTTTTTACCTTCAGCATCATAAAGGGTAATTACACTTACCGGGCAACTTTTAGCCGCTTCCAAAATTTTATCATCACTATCACCATTTTTATCTAAAACTTCGGATTTATTATCCTCATTTAGTTTAAAGGTGTTTGGCGCAATAGAAGCACAACTGCCGCAGGAAATACAATTATCTGTATCAATCTTTATTTTCATAAATTTTAATTATTTTTTAGTTTCAATAAAAATAGCTCAAAACGGCCTGTCTTTTAACCTTTGATTAAAATCTTAAATTTTATTGATTTTGGGTCTCTTCTTTTTGTTTGGTTACGTAACTACACCAAGGACAACTTTTCTTAGAAAACATAGTAAGACCGGCTAAAATCACAGCTACTGGAAAAATGATTAACCAGGCGTCAGTAGAAATTACGCCCAAGTTCTTAAGTAGCCAAATTATGCCTACTACAACCACTAAAATGGGGAAAAACATAATTTTTTCGATTAATAATTATTAACTATATTTTAACAAATTTTTTTAATTATTTAAAGTTAATAAAAAAGTCAGGTGCTCATGACCTGACTATCTTTTATTATAATCCCTAGCTTTTTAGACAGTTTGCTGACTGAATATATGCTCAATCCCCTCCCTAATGTAGGCCAGAGCATCAAAGAAGCTGTCCAGCTTTCCTGTGCTAAGAATCTGTTCAGCAGTCCGCTGATCAGTTTCTGAAAGCGAACAACTGCCAAAAAGTTCACGAATATGGGTCTTAGTCTGCACTGCCTCAAATGATGTTCTTTGCACGTACAAGTAAGCTGTTTCATAATCCACGCCAGCTTTCATTAAGGCGTTACGAACTTGAGGTCCTGCCCAAACACCGAAAGTGGCTTCGTTAAGGTTACTAGCCATCTGTTCAGGAAAAACAACTAATCGCTCAAGGACATCGCTCATCTTGCAAACCATATAAAAAGCACACATCGTGGTGTCTGACAAGATAACACGTTCTGGAGCTGATTGTGCAATGTCACGCCAACCTGGTGTATTAATATTTTCTATCGCCACCATTAGATTACCTCTCAAAAGACGAGCTAATCCCTGCAAACGTTCCATCAAAATTGGATTCTTTTTACCAGGCATGGCTGATGAACCTTTTTGCTCTGACATACGTGGTTCTTCCAACTCGTGAACACGACTGGTCATCCTTTCCCAAAAAGTGCGACACATCTGCTCAATGGTGCCACCCAATACAGCCAAAGTAGAAATAACTATGGCATGACGATCACGCTGTAGAATTTGTGTTTCTGCTCTAGCCGGTTTGAGTCCAAGATAAGAAAGCGCAGCCATTTCAATCCGCGGATCAGTATCAGCGTAATTACCAACAGCACCAGAAATCTTCGCCCCAATTAACTCCTCATCAAGTACGTGTTGGAGTCTGCGAATACTCCGAGATATTGCTTCTTTATACACCAGCAAAAGATGGCCGAAAGTGGAAGGTTCTGCATCTTGGCCATGAGTATCGGCAATCATTAAAGTCCACTTATATTCCCTGGCTTTAACAAATAACACAGCTTCCAATTTTTTTACTTCAGCAAAAACCAAAGAAACTGCTTCCCTTAGTAACAAAAGTTCTGCTGGGTCACGTACATCAAAGGAGGTAAGTCCGCGATGAAACTCCTCTTTATACTCGCCTACGCCTGCTTCCATTAATGACTGTTGAACGGCTTGAATAAAAGCAATGACATCATGATCAACCCTGGCTTCAATCTGGTCAATCAACTCAATATTGATCTTCGCATTATCTCGAATAGCCAAGTAGACTCTTTCGGATATTTGTCCTAATTCATACCGAGCACGCAACACTGCTAGTTCCACTTTAAGCCAGAACTCATATTTGCGCTCCCTGGTCCAAATTCCTTTTATCGCAGGTAAAATATACCTAGGATCCATGATCCCCTCCTAAATATTCTTTTGTTAATAGTTCTCAACACTTGGAGTTTAACAATAAAATAAATAAAGTCAATAAAAAATAATGACCTTGTGGGGCCAAAGTGCTTTTGTTACAACTTCTTAACTATTCCTTTGTTAGCATCAACCTCTACTTTATCACCATCTTTTAACATTTGAGTGGCAATTTTTGTGCCAATAATACACGGTATCTTTAACTCGCGAGAAATAATAGCGGCATGGCAAGTAATACCGCCAAGATCAGTAATAATAGCACTGGCCTGCTTCATCACTGGCACAATATCAGGATTAGTCATGTGCGAAACTAAAACATCGCTACGATGCATTTTCATCATTTCCTGCACCGTGTTGATGATTTTAACTTTACCGATTACTTTTCCAGGATAAGCTGGGTTACCTTTTAATTCATTTTGTTTTGTTATCCTGCCTCCTTCTTTGATAAAATGTAATTTTTTTCTGATTTTTTTTGCGTCTTTACCATGAAAAAAAATAGTTTTTCCTTTATTGGCAAAATGAATACTGTATTTCATCCGTTCATTTGCCCTTATGGCATAATCTTTGCCTTTAAGTAATATCTCCTTATATTCAGGAAAAGTTAAAAACTTTAACTGTTCTAAAGTTAAATTACTGCGCCGGCCAACTTCTTTAAACAACTTTTCCGCAGCATAATAAGAATAAAACTGGGCATCTTTACTAAAATTTTTGCCATAAATTGAATCCCGGGCGATTTTAAATAAGTGACGATGAGTTTGATGAATTTTTAGTTCTTTTAAAAATTTTTGCTGCTTTTTTAACAATTTAATTTTTTCCTTCTGCATCTGAATTAATAATTTTTTTGCTACGCCTTTTTTTATAGCTTTAAGTCGCTCCTGAAAATAATCTTTTTTAAGAATCTTTCCTTGTAATCCATATTCCAGCCACTCATACTTTTTGAAATGACGAGCAAAAGCTTTTTTTTGTTGTTCTCTTTCTTTAATCATTGCTACTTTTACTAAATCTTCCCGTTCTTTTTGTAAAAAACTTTTTTTTGAGGATGTTGTTAATATCTGGAATGCTTCTTGAGAAGAAATTTTTAACCGTAGATCCTGGCAGCGCTCTCGTAGATATTCATATAAATAATTGGAAAAAAGATTGTCTTTAACTTCCACCAAAAACATCGGGCCGCGACGGTCATGATTTTCCATCTGTATCGCCGCAAATTTGGTAAGCCACTTGACTACTTGATGATTAGTTAGTTGGCGGACATTTAATTTTTTAATCTTATTAGCCAGACTAATGGTTGCTTTGGCATAATAAATATTTTCCTGATGAAGTTTATCCCAAACATCAGGCGTAGTAAAAATACTTTCTAAAAAAGTTTTGGAAATATGTTGGTAGACATCTTGAGGAAGAAAAAGATTGCATGCTTTATTAATATATTCTGCCGAAAGCCATGAACAATTAACAAAACCAAATTCCGGATTTTTAATGGTAAATCCTTCCCAAGTACCAACCACATAAAGATAATTAGCATAATCTTCTTTTTCCAGAATAACCCATTTTTTATGATAAGGTATTTGCATATTTATAACTTTATTTTACCATATTATTAATAAAAAGGACTGTTCAGACACTTAAGGATTTTATTCAAGTTGAGCTTGTTATAAGTTGAGTCTGTCGAAACTTCAAAACTTGACGACCTCTTTAAAAAATAATAGAATAAAAGTTGTCCTATTAAATAAAGGATAATGTGCCCGTAAAAATCTGGCGGGATCAAAATTCTGGATTGAGATGAATTTTACTGTAAAGAAAGGGAACCCCAAAATGACCGAGCGATTTTGCGAACGCGCAAGCGTAGCAACCAAGATGAATTGTACCACCAAGAAGACGACCGAAAGAATGGTCACCAAGAAGAAGAATACCCGCGAGCAACACGTCTGGACAGTTGCGATAGGGTAAGAAGCGAAGGCTTTTAAGGGGGTAGTCACACCTAATGGTCCTCCTATCGCTTCTGGGGCTAAAAATCCCTTCAACAAATGGCTGAAAAATGCCTAAAAGTGACTTTCACAAAAATAAGAGGGTATAAGAATAACCCTTACACGGCTAGCAGCTATATATAAGGAGTTCCAACGTTGCTAGCCATTTTTTTTATTTATGAAACAAATTTTTGATGGGTCTTGACAAAAATGTATAACTTGATAAGTTATAATTATCATGATCTTTATTAAGTGTTAACCTCAACCCGTCAAACAAGAAAAGGAGGTGTAAGGTGAACACAATTAGCCCAGTAACTCAACAACGAAGCACAAGGGTTCCTATAGGATTCATAATACTTCGCGGAAGAGGAAGGAACGCTTTTACAGAGGATGTCATTGCCAAAGCCCGTGGACGACCACAGGCCACAATGATCAAGGGAAAATGTTCTCGCTGTAACCAACCAGCACGCTTTACCGGTAATTTTTGCTCAAATCCAAAATGTGGATGTACTTTTTTAAGCTCTGCTCAAATCAAAAGCGGTGATGTTTTCCATCCCGTCTTCTAAAAGGAAATCTTTATGAAATATGTTTATTCTCTTCTAAGGAGTGAACCCTTTAAGCCTCCAAAAGTAAAGCCATTGTTTTTCCCAAAGAACAATGGCTTTCTCATAATTGAATTTTTTTAGAAAAAGAAGTAAACTGTAAACATTATTTAATATATTAAAAAACTAAAAAAATAAGGAATAAAAATATGACCAGAAAAAAAATTATTATTATGGGAGCCGCTGGCAGAGATTTTCATAACTTTAATGTAGTTTACCGCGACAATGAAGAATACGAAGTCGCGGCTTTTACTGCCACTCAAATCCCCGGCATTGAAGGGCGAAAATACCCAGCAGAGCTTGCCGGTAAACTTTATCCTCAAGGAATTAAAATTTATGATGAAGTTGATTTACCCAAACTTATTAAAGAATATCAGGTGGATGAAGTTATTTTTTCTTACAGTGACGTTCCTTATAAATATGTCATGAATAAAAGCGCTTTGATTAATGCCTTGGGAGCAAACTTTACCCTTCTTAGTTATGATAAAACTGCCATCAAATCAACAAAACCTGTTATTTCTATTTGTGCTACCAGAACCGGCTGCGGCAAATCCCAAACAACGCGTTATGTTTACGACATTTTTAAAAAACTCAATAAAAAAGTGGTGGCCATACGTCATCCTATGCCTTACGGTGATTTAGCAGCCCAAAAAGTTCAAAGGTTTGCCCAGCTTGATGATTTAGCCAAACATGAATGCACCATTGAAGAAATGGAAGAATATGAACCGCATATTGCAGCTGGTAATGTCATTTATGCAGGTGTGGATTATGAAGCCATTGTCAGAACTGCTGAAGAAACTGATAATCCTGATATAATTTTATGGGATGGCGGCAATAATGATATGCCTTTTTATAAATCTGACCTGCAGATTGTTATTGTTGACCCGCACCGGCCTGGCGATGAAGAAAATTATTATCCCGGCGAAGTCAATCTTAGAATGGCTGATATTGTCATAATTAATAAAATGGATTCTGCCAAAGCAGAAGATATTAAGATAGTCAAACAAAACATAAAAAAACTTACTCCCACTGCCCAGGTTGTCGAAGCTGATTCCGAACTTTTAGTTGATAGCGACCTAAAAGGTAAAAAAGTTTTAGTGGTTGAAGATGGCCCTTCTTTAACGCACGGCGGTATGAAATATGGCGCTGCTGCTGTAGCCGCGCAAAGAGCCGGCGCAGAAATGATTGACCCCAAACCAGCGGCCGTGGGTAAAATCAAAGAAACTTACCAGAAATATCCTGAAATTGGCCAAGGCATTTTGCCAGCCATGGGTTACTCTGATGAACAGAAAAAAGATTTGGAAACCACCATTAATAATATCAAAGAAGCGGAAATTGTGCTTAGCGGTACACCCATTGATCTTGCCAGAATTGTAAAAAGTGATAAACCCATTATCAGAGTTGGTTATGAACTTAAAGCCAGGCCTGGCTTTGAAAATATTATTGAAGATGCCATGAAGAAAAAGCTTTCTCTTTAATAATAAGCTCATTCATATAAATAAGGCCCGTAGCTCAATTAGGTAGAGCACCGGTCTCCAAAACCGGGGGTTGGGGGTTCGATTCCCCCCGGGCCCTCAAAAGCGACCACTCTTTTCTAGGGTCGCTTTTTTATTTTTTCTTGATACCTCGGCCCTTCGCTACACTTAGGATTGACAAAATATAACAGATACGTTAAGGTGCTTTTGTAATTTTGTTCTCATTATCTGTAATCAAACATTTCACTTTTCACATTTTATTTTAAGGAGGAATCATGGCAAAATTGCCATTTTCACTAATACTGGAAACCAACGGAGAGTTCCATACTTCGGGTATCCTTCCGGGTCCAGTTACAGAAAAATGTACGGATGATTTTGAAACACAGATCAGAAATCTATTCGCTAATATGGATGAAGTACTGAATAGCAAAGCTCTGACCGCAAGAAACGTCCGTGCTGTTGAAATCTGGATCACTGGCTCTCCCAAAATTTCACCCAAAGAATTCGAACGAAGATATACCGTCTTCAACGAAGCGTATGTTAAATGGTTGGGAGACATGGAAGAACCACCAACGCGGGCATTGACAGGACCTGCTAAATTGAAAAGTGGTTATGCCATTGAAATGCAAGTCCACAGAGCCGTCCGCTAAACAATCCAAAATCTCCTCTTTCTACTTTCGCTAATCAACCCCCCCCTCTCTAGCGTTTTTAGGGAGGGATTTTTTTATTTAAAAAATACTCTTAAAGATATTTAGTTTATATTTAACCTGTATCAAAATTTGACACCGCGTCGCGGCAAGCCCCAATGCTTGGCATTGGGGAAGGATAGCGACCCGTAATCTTTCGCAAAAGCTCTCGTATGATATTATCTAGGCATGACAGCCATTATTCACTCCAGC